>Ga0209328_10000006_pt1 | contig 37454 bp, 26 predicted proteins | sample JacPinW_OM3H0_M1_FD_187954 | JGI IMG/M metagenome (GOLD analysis project Ga0209328, IMG submission 187954) | Forest soil microbial communities from Algoma, Ontario, Canada - Jack Pine, Ontario site 1_JW_OM3H0_M1 (SPAdes) (version 2) | ecosystem: Environmental > Terrestrial > Soil > Boreal... | reverse complement strand
CACCGTCAACGTCAACAACCGCGTTCAGACCGCGCTGTCGCAACTGCCGCCCGAAGTCCAGCAGCAGGGCCTGGTGGTGCAGAAGAAGTCCTCGGCGATCCTGCAGTTCATCGTGCTCTATAGCGCAAACGGCGAACAGGACCCGCTGTTCATCACCAACTATGCCATCATCAACGTCCTCGACGCGATTTCCCGCACGCCTGGGGTCGGCCAGGCCAGCCTGTTCGCGAAAATGAACTATTCGATGCGGATCTGGTTTGATTCGGAGCGGCTCACCAGCCTCAATCTGGCGCCTTCCGATGTCATCGCCGCGATCCGCGCTCAGAGCGTTCAGGCGCCGGTCGGCCGCATCGGCGCGCGGCCAATCAGCGATCAGCAACAATTCCAGTTCAACGTACAAACGCAAGGCAGGCTCGCTACGCCGGAGCAGTTCGGCAACATCGTGCTGCGGGCGAACCTGGATGGCTCGGTGCTGCGGGTCTCTGACGTCGCCCGCGTCGAGATCGGCGCGCAGAATCTCGACAGCGAGTCGCGGATCGACGGCCGCCCCGGGGTGCCGATCGGCATTTATCTCGCGCCCGGCGCCAATGCCGTGAAGACGGCCAACGCAGTGCAGGCGACGCTGCAGAAGCTGTCGGGCCGGTTTCCGGCGGGCCTGAGCTATCTGGTGCAATATGACTCCACCACTTTTGTGAACGACACCATCAAGGAAGTGCTGAAGACGCTCGGCGAAGCCTTCGTCCTCGTGGTGATCGTGGTGTTTCTGTTTCTCGGCAATCTGCGCGCCACCGTGATCCCGGCGGTGGCTGTGCCGGTCAGCCTGATCGGCGCCTTCGCCGTGCTGCTGGCGCTCGGCTATTCCGCCAACACCGTGTCGCTGCTGGCGATGGTGCTCGCGATCGGCATCGTCGTCGACGACGCCATCGTGGTGGTCGAAAACGTCGAACGCGTGATGGAGGAGGAACCGGATCTTCCGCCGGCCGAGGCCACCAAGAAGGCCATGGCCCAGATCACCGCGCCGATCATCGCGATCACGCTGGTATTGCTGTCGGTGTTCGTGCCGATTGCCTTCATTCCGGGAATCTCCGGCACCCTGTTCCGCCAGTTCGCGGTGACGATCTCGGCGGCGATGGTGATCTCGGCCTTGAACGCGCTGACGCTGTCGCCCGCGCTGTGCTCGGTGTTTTTGCGCCATACCGGGCCGCGGCGCGGCATCATGGGACGGGTGCTCGGCGGCATCGACTGGGTCCGCGACCGCTATGCGGCGGTGGTTCGCCGATTGGTTCGGATCGCCGCGCTGTCGCTCCTGCTGGTGCTGGTGTTCGCGGGCGGCACGTTCGGCGTCTCGCTTTTGACCCCGACGGGGTTTTTGCCGGAAGAAGACCAGGGCGCCTTCTTCATCTCGGTGCAATTGCCCGACGGCGCATCGGTGGCGCGCACCAGCGAAGTGACCAAGGAGGTTGAAGCGCTGCTGAAGCAGATGCCGGCGGTCGAGCACACGCTCTCGATCATCGGCTTTTCGCTGCTCGACGGCGCCTCCGAACCGAACAACGCCTTCATGGTGGCGCGCCTAAAACCGTTCGCGGACCGCAAGGCGGCAACCGATTCGGTGCAGGCGCTGATCCGGCGCACCTTCGGCGCGGGCACGCAGATCCGGCTGGCCAACGTGCTGCCGTTCAACCTGCCGCCGATCATCGGGCTCTCTACCAGCGGCGGTTTTGAATACCAGCTCGAAGCGCTGGAGGGACAGGACCCCGCTACGATGGGCAGCGTCGCCAGCGGCGTGATCGGCGCCGCCAACCAAGACCCGCGGCTGGCGCGCGTGTTCACGACCTTCACGGCGACCAATCCGTCGGTCTATCTCGACATCGACCGCGCCAAGGCGCAGGCGCTTGGGCTGAATATCAGCGACATATTCACTGCGCTGCAGGCCACTCTCGGCGGCGTCTATGTCAACAACCTCAATCTCTACGGCCGTACCTGGCAGGTCAACGTTCAGGGCGAGGCCTCCAATCGCGCCGACATTTCGGACATCTGGCAGATCTACGTGCGCAACAGCGCCGGCGAGATGGTGCCGATCCGCTCCATCGCCGGCATCAAGATCGTGACCGGGCCGCAAGTCATCACCCGCTACAACAATTATCGCTCGATCACCGTGAACGGCAGCCCGGCGCCGGGCGTCTCTTCGGGGACGGCGCTCGCGGCCATGACGGAGATTTCCAACAAGACGCTGCCGGCGGGCTATAGTTTCGAATGGACCGGCACCGCCTATCAGGAGCAGCAGGCCTCCGGCCAGACCGGCATCATCCTCGCACTCGCCGTGCTGTTCGCCTATCTCTTCCTGGTCGGGCTGTATGAGAGCTGGACGATCCCGATACCCGTGCTGTTATCGGTCGTGGTCGGCGTGTTCGGATCTTATCTCGGCATCAAGCTTGCGGGGCTCAATCTCGATCTCTATGGGCAGATTGGGCTCGTGGTGCTGATCGCGCTGGCCGCCAAGAACGGCATCCTGATCGTCGAGTTCGCCAAGGAGCAGCGCGAGGCCGGCGCCGCGATCGAAGATGCGGCGATATCGGGTGCCAGAATGCGGTTTCGTGCCGTGATGATGACCTCGATCGCCTTCATTCTCGGTCTCGTGCCGCTGGTGATTGCCACCGGCGCCGCCGAGATCAGCCGTAGGGCTGTTGGCACCGCGGTGTTTGGCGGCATGCTGGCCGCGAGCTCGATCGGGATCTTTGTGGTGCCGATGCTCTACGTCATCTTCCAGAAGATGCGCGAGCGCGCCAAGAAGCGCTTCGGGGATAGCGGCGAGAAGCCGCATCCGCCGGCCAATCCGGCGGCGACCGGCGCAGAAAGCGCGCCGCACGCATAGCAAAGCGCAGCATCCGCGGCGTGCACCAGGCACGTCCTAGGCCGAAGGTCGCAGGGTTTTCCCGGGCCGGGTCATTGGCAAAAACAGGCTGGAAGCGCTACGCTCCCGGCCCATAACGGCATCGAAGAATGCCTGCCATCAAGATCAAGTCACTTTGTCTGGGAGGACAGCATGGTTACCTCGCAACGATCCTGGCCGGTTGATCGGCGGACCGTCTTAAAAACAACCGCCGCGATTGCTGCGGTGCAATTTTCTTTTCCCTTCATCATCAAGGCTCGAGGCGAAACACCGGTCCGGATCGGATTGGTCGATCCGTTGACCGGGGTTTATGCCGCGATTGCACAGAACGAGGTAGTGGGCGCGAAATTCGCCGTTGAAGAGATCAACAAGAAGGGCGGCATTCTGGGCCGGCCGGTCGAACTCCTGGTCGAAGACTCCGCCAACGACGTCGGCACCGGCGTGCAGAAAACGCGAAAACTGATCGAGCGCGACCAGGTGAGTTTTATCATCGGCGACGTCAATTCCGGCATCGCCATCGCGATGGCGCAGGTCACCAGCGAAAAGAAGGTGCTGCATATCGTCTCGGGCGGTCACACCGACCCGATCACCGGCGCCAACTGCACGTGGAACGTGTTCCGGGTCTGCAACTCCACCACCATGGACGCCAACGCCATTGCCACCACCTTGATGGAGAAGTTCGGCAAGAAGTGGTACTTCCTGACCCCCGACTACGCCTACGGCCACTCGGTCCAGGCCGGTTTTGAAAAACTGCTGAAAGCCGCGGGCGGCACCTCCTCCGGCGCGCTGGTGCCGTTGGGCACAGCGGATTATTCGGCCTATTTGATACAGGCCAAGGCCTTTGGGCCGCAGGTGCTGATCAACGTCATGGGCGGCGGCGACCAGGTTTCCAGCCTGAAGCAGTTCGTCCAGTTCGGCCTCGACAAGCAGATGGCCGTCGGCGGCACCCTGTTCGAATTGGAAAGCATCCGCGCGGTGCCCGATGGCGCCCGCGTCGGCTGGTGGACCATGGAATGGTGGTGGGACCAGCCGGGCGTGCCGCATGTCGCCGAGTTCAACGCCTCGATCAAGAAGATTACGGGCGCCGCGGCCACCGCGCGCAACTGGTTCGGTTATGCGTCGGTGCAGACGCTGGCGTTGATCGCCAACCAGGAGAAGACGCTCGATGCGCCGAAGCTCGCGCATGCGCTGTCCGGATTCAAGCTGCCGCCGGAAGTCGCGCTGCAGCCGGGAGCGCCTTCCTACCGCGCCGGCGACCACGAACTGATGAGCACCGTGTTCGTCGGCGAGGCGCATCCGCCGCAGGGCGATGCGGACAACATGTTCAGCGTGAAAAATCCAGTGCCGGGCGAGAAAGCCGCAGGCCCCGCCGAGGACACCGGCTGCAAGATTCAATGGCCGGCGTAACATAAGGACGATACCGCGCCTGGCGCCCCAACGCACGAGGCGCGGGAAAACACGAAGAAACGCAACGACCCTGAGGGACGAACCCATGACATCGCCGATTTTCCTCCCGAAATTCGATCGCCGCACTCTGATAAAAGGCGCCGCGGCGCTCGGCGCCTTTCAAATGGCTTCGCCCTTCATCATCCAGGCGCGCGGCGAGACGCCGATTCGGATCGGAATGGTCGATCCCCTCACCGGCGTTTATGCGGCTCCCGCCGGCAACGAGGTGATGGGCGCCAAGCTCGCGGTCGAGCAGATGAACGCCAAGGGCGGTATCTTGGGGCGTCAGGTCGAACTGCTGGTGGAAGATTCCGCCAACGACGTCGGCACCGGCGTGCAGAAGGCGCGCAAGCTGATCGAGCGCGATCAGGTCAACTTCATGATCGGCGACGTCAATTCCGGCATTGCGGCCGCGATCGCGCAAGTCACCGCGGAAAAGAAGATCCTGCACATCGTGTCCGGCGGCCACACCGATTCGATCACCGGCAAGGATTGCAAGTGGAATGTGTTCCGCGTCTGCAACACCACGCGGATGGAAGCCAATTCGGTGTCCAGCGTGCTGTTCTCAAAATACGGCAAGAAATGGCATTTCATCACGCCGGACTACGCTTTCGGCCATACGCTGTACGACGCCTGCACCGACGATCTGAAAAAACTCGGCGGCACCGTCACCGGCAACGAGCTGACACCGCTCGGCACCACCGATTTCTCCGCCTATCTGATCAAGGCGCGATCCGCCAATCCGGACGTGATGATCCTGTTGGTGCAGGGCTCCGACATGATCAACTGTCTCAAGCAGGTCGTGCAGTTCGGCCTCGACAAGCAGATCCATGTCGCGGGAACGCAGCAGGAATTGGAATCGCTGGCGGCACTTCCGCCGGAGGCGCGCATCGGCATCTGGATGTTCGAATGGTACTGGAAGCAGCCGGGCGTTGCGGGCGTCGAGAAATTCACAGCCGATGTCAGGAAGGTCAACAACGGCAACGTGCCGACCGCGCGGCACTGGTTCGGCTACACCTCGGCCATGACCTTTGCCCTCGTCGCCAACCGGGAGAAGACGACCGACGCGATAAAACTCGCTGGCGCGCTGGAGAATTTTGAATTGCCGGACGACGTCAAGCTGCAGCCGAACAAGGTCTATTACCGCAAGGGCGACCATCAGCTGATGACATCAGCCTTTGTCGGCGAGGCGCAGTCAAAGGGCAAGGACGACCCGGAAGATCTATTCCGCGTAGACGAGGTCGTTCCCGGCGACAAGACCGCGCCGGCGGTCGGCGAAACCGGCTGCACGGTGCAGTGGCCGTCGTGAACAAAAAGTCCGTTATTTATCTGATCCGGGAGCCGATCCTCCCGGATCAGGTGTTTCTAATGGTGAATTATGTGGCAACTGCTTCTGTTTAACGTCACCAACGGGCTCATCATCGGCGCCTTCTATGTGCTGATGGCGCTCGGGCTGTCGCTCATTCTCAATTTGAGCAACGTCATCAATTTCGCCCATGGCGGGTTTCTCGTCATCGGCGGCTACATCGCCTACACGATCACACCCTATATCGGCTTCTGGGGCGCGCTGCTTTTGGCGCCGCCACTAACCGCCATCATCGGGCTTCTCGTCGAGCGCGTGCTGATCCGGCCGCTGTACGGACGCGATCCGCTCTATAGCCTTTTGCTCACTTTCGGCCTCGCCTTCATGATCGAGGATGGCACGCGATTTATCTTTGGCCCGCAAGGCAAGCCGGTCACCATTCCGGCCTTTCTGGCGCAACCCCTGAGCAACGATTTGTTTTTCATCACCGGCTATCGCCTGTTCATGGTCGCGGTGGTGATGATTGCGGTGGCGCTGTTGTTTTGTCTGCTGCGCTACACCCGGCTCGGCATTCGCATCCGGGCCGGCACGCTCGACCTCGACACGGTCGCGGCGCTGGGGATCAATGTGCAGATGTTGCGCTCGCTTAATTTCGCGGTCGGCATCTTTCTCGCCGGTCTCTCTGGTGTGCTCGCCGCGGGCCAACTCGGCCTCGAGCCGACCATGGGCACCGGCCTGTTGATGCCAAGCTTCATCGCCATCATCGTCGGCGGTATCGGCAGCCTGCCGGGAACGCTGGCGGGCGGCTTGCTGATCGGGGTAGCCTCGGGATTGACAGCGGTGTTTTTCCCCGCCGCCAGCGAGGCGGTGATTTACGTCATGATGGCGGTGGTGCTGTTGTTGCGGCCCCGCGGATTGTTCGGCGAAGAAGGAATGATGAGTTGAGTGCCGAGCAAACCCGTAAGCTGATCGCGCTGGCCGCGATCTGGGCAGCCTTGCTGTTCGCCCCCTATTGGATGATCCCGCTCGGCGGCTACACCGCGCTCGCCACCCGCGTGCTGGTGCTCGGGCTGGCGGCGATGTCGCTGAATTTCCTGCTTGGATTTACCGGCGTGCTGTCGTTCGGTCACGCCGCCTATTTTGGCCTCGGCGCCTATGGCGCAGGATTAACGCTGAAATTCCTGGCGCTGAGCACGCCGCTGGCGCTGGTCGCGGGAATGCTGCTGGGCGGGCTTTGTGGCGGCATCCTCGGCACGCTGATTGTGCGGCGGCGTGGCGTCTATTTCGCCATGGTGACGATCGCCTTCGGGCAGGTATTCTACTACATCGCATTCCAGTGGAGTTCACTGACCGGTGGCGACGACGGGTTGCGCGGCTTCTCGCGTCAACCGCTCGACTTTGGCCTGTTCAAGATCGACATTCTCTCCAGCGCCAACAATTTCTATTTCTTCGTGCTGTTCTGCTTTGCGCTGGCGGTTGGCGCCATGGGATTCATCCTGCGCTCGCCGTTTGGTCGCACCATGATCGCGATCCGCGAGAACGAGCGCCGCTCCCGCTTCCTCGGCATTCCTGTCGAGCGCCACATCTGGATCGCGTTCACGCTATCGTGCTTCTTCATGGGATTTGCCGGAGCGCTCTATGCGCTGGTCAATAATTTCGCCGATCCGAGGGGGCTGCATTACAGCCAGTCCGGCGATTTCGTGATGATGGCGGTGATGGGCGGGATGCGAAGCTTTTGGGGGCCATTGTTAGGCGCCACCGTGTTCGTGGTGCTGCAGGATTATCTGTCCAGCATCACCGTCAACTGGATGTCGTTCGTTGGGCTACTGTTCGTGCTGGTGGTGCTGTTCTTCCCGCGGGGATTGCTTGGTTTCATCCAGCGGAGCAAGGCATGAACGTTCTCGAGATCAACAACGTCACCAAGCGGTTCGGCAATCTCGTCGCGGTCCGCGAGGTGTCGCTGAATGTCGCGAAGGGAGAAATGTGTGCGATCATCGGGCCGAACGGCGCGGGGAAAACCACGTTCTTCAACCTGATAAGCGGATTTTTTCCGCCGACCACAGGCAGCATCACCTTCGATGGCCGCGACATCACAAGACTTTCGACCCATGAGCGCGTCACGCTCGGCATGGCCCGAACGTTCCAGATCACCGAGATTTTTCCCGAGCTCACCGTGTTCGAAAACGTCCGTGTCGCCGCCGAAGTAGCCGGCGGCTATCGGTTGCGGCCCTGGATCAATCGCGCGGAAGCCGCAAAAGTCCACGCGAGCGTCGAGGAGACGCTCAAGCTGGTTTCGCTCGAAGCCAAGACCGACCGCCTCGTCGGCGAGCTCGCGCATGGCGATCAGCGTGCCGCCGAGATCGCGATGGCACTGGCGTTAAAACCGCATCTGCTTTTGCTCGACGAGCCGACCGCCGGCATGGGCGACCAGGAAACCTTTCAGATCACCCAATTGATCCGCCGGCTGCACCGCGACTCCAACTACACCATCGTGCTGATCGAGCATGATATGCGCGTGGTGTTTCATCTCGCCGATCGCATCTGCGTGCTCGATCAGGGCCGCATGCTGGCGCAGGGCACGCCGAAGGAGATCGCCGCCAACGAGACCGTTCAGGCCGCCTATCTGGGCAATGCCGCATGACCGCAGCCCTATCAGCCGAAGGCCTCCACACGTATTACGGCAAGAGCCACATCCTGCATGGCGTCAGTCTCGAGGTCGCCGAGGGCAAGATCACCGCGCTGCTCGGACGCAACGGCGCCGGCAAGACCACGACGCTGCGCAGCCTGATGGGCCTGACGCCGGCGCGCGAAGGCAAGATCACGATCTTCGGCGAGGACACCACGCGCTGGCCGACCTTTAGGGTTGCAGCCCTGGGGGTCGGCTATGTGCCGGAGGGCCGGCGCGTCTTCGCCAATCTCAGCGTCGAGGAAAATCTCAAAGTCCCGCTCGAGCGCGGCGGCCCGTGGACCATCGAGCGAATCTATAAGCTTTTCCCGCGCCTGGAGGAGCGCAAGCTCAATCGCGGCCGCCAGCTATCCGGCGGCGAGCAGGAGATGCTGTCGATCGGCCGGGCGCTGCTCTTGAATCCGCGGCTTTTGATTCTCGATGAGCCTTCCCAAGGCCTGGCACCGCTGATCGTGCGCGAAGTGTTCCACATCGTCCAGCAGATGAAGGCCGAGGGCATTTCCGTTCTGCTGGTCGAACAGAACGCGCGCATGAGTCTCGAAATTGCCGACAACGCTTATGTGCTCGATGACGGCATCGTGGTCTATTCCGGCCCCGCCCAGGAACTAGCTGCCGACGAAGCCCGCGTCCGCGCGCTCGCCGGCGCCAGCGCCGAGGAATGGACGCTGACGTGATTGCCTATCATTGCGAGCCAACGGGTCGCGCGAATGTGCGCCCGATGGCAGGCTCCCGAGGCAGATGCAGAATTTGCTACGGATTTGCTGTCGCGGTACTCCTGTGGGCGCAGGAACCATCGGCAGAGGGTCTCACGCGATGATCTCCAGACTAACAACTAGCGCTGCACTGCTTTTCTGCCTGACTTCCACGGCAGCGTCCCAAACCCATTCTGTCATCGAAAAGGACGCGACCGTACTCGGCTTCAAGATACATTACCTCGAGGCTGGCAACGGCAGCCCTGTGGTGCTCCTGCATGGGCTCGGGGGTGACGGCTCGCGGTGGGCCCCCAACATCGGGCCTCTGGCGGCGAGCTTCCGGATCATCGCTCCCGACCAAATCGGCTTTGGCCAGTCGGACAAGCCGTTAGCGAATTACCACACCGGTATGCTGTCGGAGTTCCTGATCGAATTCCTGAAGGTCATTGGAATACCCAAGGCGTCGCTGGTCGGAAACTCGATGGGCGCCGGCGTCGCGGCCTACACCGCCATCCATTATCCGGATACGGTTGATCGTCTCATACTTTCCGACATGCCGCCCTATAGGCTTCCAGCCGGGGCTGCGGCGCCGCCGCCGCGCGACCCGCATTGGCGGCAAATCCAAAACGGTGTAACCCGCCAAGAGACCCGGGAATTCTTCCGGATATTGTTTCACAACAAGTCTCTGGTTACGGACGCGATGGTCGATGAAAACCTCGAACTGCGATTGCGATCGGCTTTTACAATTTCCAAGCTGCTTGAAAGCGGAGCTAGCGGGATCGGCGGAATGACTGAGGAAGAGATGCGTACGATCAAAGCGCCGACACTCATTGTTTGGGGGAAATACGACGAACTGGTTGGCCCGCCCGAACGTACGGGTGAGCGTCTGCTTCGTGACATTAGCGGCTCACGGCTGGTCGTGATCGACAACGCCGGCCATCTGCCACAGCTTGAACAGGCGGACGATTTCAATCGGGTCGTAACCGATTTTTTGAAGCTGGGCGGCACGTCCTCGTCAACCAGGTGATATTGCGCCGTAACCGTCGTCAACCGGTATCGCCTCCCCTTTCGCTCGCTTGGCTTTGCCCGTAAAATGAAACGGCGACGTGCGCCTAGACTCTCTTTACTCGGCACTTCGCCTGCCAGCCCCCGAGACAATAATGAAGGCCAGCAATCTGATGATCGGGTCCACGACGCTTGCGGTGATCGCCGCGGCGTTCATCGGCCTGCTCGGGTTCCAGAAAATCCACGAGATCAGGCAGCGGAGCCCGCTTCGCATCGTGTTCGAAGGTTCTCTCAGTGGCCTGCACAAAGGCGGCAGCGTCAACTTCGACGGGGTTCAGGTCGGGCAAATCATGTCGCTGAAACTCGAGAGCCCGCGCAAGATCGTCGCCATGGTCATGGTGGACAACAGCGCCCCGATCCGCAAGGACACGGTGGTGGGCCTGGAGGCCCAGGGGCTGACCGGCATTTCGGCGATATCGCTGGTCGGCGGTGCTGCGGCCGCGGCTCCGGTGCCGCTGGATGAGGACGGCATTCCGATCCTGACCGCCGATCTGAGCGAGACCGAATCGATCCGCGACTCCCTGCACAATGTCGACCGCATCCTGGTCGGCAATCAATCGACGGTCAAAACGACGCTGCAGAATTTCGAGACCTATACGGCGTCGCTGGCGAACAAGGGCGAAGCGATCGACAGCATCATCGGCAAGGCCGACAACGCCTTCGCAAGCTTTGACGGCGCCATGGCGAAGATCGATCGCGTCGTGCCAGGCCTTTTGCGCGGAAATGCCGACGAACTGTACGAGAAGCTAAAATCGATCAGAGAATTGGCCGAAAGTTTTAACAAGAAGTCGGGCGTGTTGATGGAGGAAGGCCGCCGCTCGCTGGCCGACATCAGCGAATCAGCCAACAAGGTGACCCGCAAATTCGACCCGCAAGGCGTAAGCGACGACAACCCGCGCCCGCCGAGAAAGCCGAACCAAAAGCGGCAGTAAAGCCCGCGCAGATCGGGTTCCGCGAGCTAAATCAATTATTTTGCCCTCGGGAACAAAAGTTCCACACCCGCATTGTTCCTCCTGCTCCGAATTTCCGGGAACCTAAATATCTGAAAGGTCTCCGGTATTTCGCTTGATTTGGAATCGTCCGCGCGATTTGATGCTGCGCAAAAAATTGACCCGCACCGTGCGATTCGGGTGCGCAATCGCTTTCAGGGGATTGCTATGAGTGATCTCGGCTCCGCCGCTCCATCCACCCGACGTCGCGCCAAAGACAAATCCTTCACCAACGGCAAGCCGGACCCTTCGCAGGAATTGCTGCACGCGCTGCAGGCGATGCGCAGCGGCGATTTCTCGGTACGCATGACCGGCGATCATCTCGGCATCGAAGGCAAGATCGCCGACACCTTCAATGAAATCGTCGCCGCCAATCAGCGGATGGCGCAACAGCTCGAGCGGGTCGGCCAGGTCGTCGGCCGCGAAGGAAAGACCCGGCAGCGCGTCAAGTTCGGCCTTGCCAGCGGCTCATGGGCCGACATGGAGGGCTCGGTCAACACCCTGATCGATGATTTGCTGTGGCCGACACGCGAGGTGACGCGCGCGGTCGCCGCCGTCGCGCAGGGCGACCTTCTGCAGACCGTACAGCTCGATGTCGATGGCCGCCCACTGGGCGGCGAATTTTTGCAGTCGGCCAACATCGTCAACACCATGATCAAGCAGCTCAGCGTGTTCACCTCCGAGGTGACGCGGGTGGCGCGCGAAGTCGGCACCGAGGGCAAGCTCGGCGGTCAGGCGCAGGTCCCCGAAGTGACCGGCGTCTGGAAGGATTTGACCGAGAGCGTCAATTCCATGGCCAATAACCTCACCGGCCAGGTTCGCAACATCGCCGAAGTCACCATTGCGGTGGCCAACGGCGACTTGTCCAAAAAGATCACGGTCGACGTCCGCGGCGAAATCCTGCAGCTGAAGGAAGCCATCAACACGATGGTGGATCAGCTTCGCTCGTTTGCCTCCGAAGTCACGCGCGTCGCCCGCGAAGTCGGCACCGACGGCAAGCTCGGCGGCCAGGCCATCGTCCCCGGCGTCGCCGGCACCTGGAAAGACCTGACCGACTCCGTGAATGCGATGTGCGGCAATCTGACCGCGCAGGTCCGCAATATCGCCAATGTCACCACCGCAGTGGCCCGTGGCGACCTGTCGCGAAAAATCACGGTCGACGTCCGCGGCGAAATCTTGGAGCTAAAGGACACCATCAACACGATGGTCGACCAGCTCAATTCGTTTGCGTCGGAAGTGACGCGCGTTGCCCGCGAGGTCGGTACCGAAGGCAAGCTCGGCGGCCAGGCCCAGGTGCCTGGGGTCGCCGGAACCTGGAAGGACCTCACCGACAACGTCAACTTCATGGCCTCGAACCTGACCGCGCAGGTCCGCAACATTGCCGACGTCGCCACCGCGATCGCCGGCGGCGACCTGTCGAAAAAGATCACGGTGAACGTGTCGGGCGAAATCCTGCAGCTCAAAGAGACGCTCAACACCATGGTCGACCAGCTCAACGCCTTCGCCGGCGAAGTGACGCGCGTCGCGCGCGAAGTCGGCACCGACGGAAGGCTGGGCGGGCAGGCCAACGTGCTCGGCGTCGCCGGCACCTGGAAGGACCTGACCGAGAGCGTCAACTCGATGGCGAGCAATTTGACCGCGCAGGTCCGCAACATCGCCGAAGTGACGACCGCGGTTGCCAATGGCGACTTGTCGAAAAAGATCACGGTCGACGTGCGCGGCGAAATTCTCGAACTCAAAGACACCATCAACACCATGGTCGACCAGCTCAACGCCTTTGCCGGCGAGGTGACGCGCGTCGCGCGCGAGGTCGGCACTGAAGGCAAACTGGGCGGCCAGGCGCTGGTGCGCGGCGTCGCCGGTACCTGGAAGGACCTCACCGACAGCGTCAATTCGATGGCCAGTAACCTCACCGGCCAGGTTCGCAACATCGCCGAAGTCGCGACCGCCGTGGCAAAAGGCGACCTGTCGAAGAAGATCACCGTCAACGTGTCGGGCGAAATCCTTCAATTGAAGGAAACGCTCAACACCATGGTCGACCAGCTCAACGCGTTTGCCAGCGAAGTCACGCGCGTGGCGCGCGAAGTCGGTACCGACGGCAAGCTCGGCGGCCAGGCCCAGGTGACCGGCGTCGCCGGCACCTGGAAAGATTTGACCGACAGCGTCAACTCGATGGCGGGCAATTTGACGGCGCAGGTTCGCAATATCGCTGAAGTCGCAACCGCCATCGCCGGCGGCGACCTTTCGCGCAAGATCACGGTCGATGTGCGCGGCGAAATCCTTCAATTGAAGGAAACGCTGAACACCATGGTCGACCAGCTCAACCGGTTCGCCGGCGAGGTGACGCGCGTGGCGCGCGAAGTCGGCACCGAAGGCCGCCTCGGCGGACAGGCCAACGTGCCCGGCGTCGCCGGCACCTGGAAGGATTTGACCGACAGCGTCAACTCGATGGCGGGCAATCTGACCGCGCAAGTGCGCAACATCGCCGAAGTGACCACGGCGGTGGCGCGCGGCGACCTGTCGCGCAAGATCACGGTCGACGTCAAGGGCGAAATCCTCGAGCTGAAAAACACCATCAACACCATGGTCGACCAGCTCAACGCGTTCGCCTCCGAAGTCACGCGCGTGGCGCGCGAGGTCGGCACTGAAGGCAAGCTCGGCGGTCAGGCCGAAGTGCCCGAGGTCGCCGGCACCTGGAAGGATCTTACTGACAACGTCAACTTCATGGCCTCGAACCTGACCGCGCAGGTCCGCAACATCGCCGAAGTCGCGACCGCGATCGCCGGCGGCGACTTGTCGAAGAAGATCACGGTCGACGTGCGCGGCGAAATCCTGCTGCTCAAAGACACCCTGAACACTATGGTCGAGCAGTTGCGCTCGTTCGCGGCCGAAGTGACGCGCGTGGCGCGCGAGGTCGGCACCGAAGGCCGATTGGGCGGTCAGGCCGTGGTGCCCGGCGTCGGCGGCACCTGGAAGGACCTCACCGACAACGTCAACCTGCTCGCCGCCAACCTCACCACGCAAGTCCGCAACATCGCCGAAGTCACCACGGCCGTCGCGCGCGGCGACCTGTCGCGCAAGATCACCGTCGACGTCAAGGGCGAGATCCTCGAACTGAAAAACACCATCAACACGATGGTCGACCAGCTCAATGCGTTTGCCGGCGAAGTCACGCGCGTCGCGCGCGAGGTCGGTACCGAAGGCAAGCTCGGCGGCCAGGCGCAGGTCCCGGGCGTCGCCGGCACCTGGAAAGACCTGACCGACACCGTCAACTTCATGGCGGCCAATTTGACCGAGCAGGTGCGCGGCATCGTCAAGGTGGTGACCGCGGTCGCCAACGGCGACCTCAAACAGAACCTGACGGTGAAATCGAAGGGCGAAGTCGCAGCCCTTGCCGACACCATCAACAACATGACCGAGACCTTGGCGACCTTCGCCGATCAGGTCACCAGCGTGGCGCGCGAAGTCGGCGTCGAAGGCCGTCTTGGCGGCCAGGCCAACGTGCCAGGTGCTGCCGGCACCTGGAAGGACCTGACCGGCAACGTCAACCTGTTGGCGGCCAATTTGACCTCGCAGGTTCGTGCCATCGCCGAGGTTGCGACCGCGGTGACCAAGGGCGACCTGACCCGTTCGATCCAGGTCGACGCTAGGGGCGAAGTCGCGGAGCTCAAAGACAACATCAATACGATGATCGGCAATTTGAGGCTGACCACCGACGTCAATACCGAGCAGGACTGGCTGAAGACCAACCTCGCCAAATTCACCAACATGCTGCAGGGCCAGCGCGACCTGACGACCGTCGGCCGGCTGCTGCTGACCGAGCTGACGCCACTGGTGAATGCCCACATGGGCGTGATCTACCAGGTCGAGAACGAGGATAGTCCGCAGCTGCGCCTGCTTTCGGCTTATGCCGGCGACGGCATCGTTCCCCATCAGCAAATCGTGCAATTCGGCGAAGGCCTGATCGGGCAATGCGCGATGGACAAGCGGCAGCGGCTGATATCCGACATCCCGACCGATGCGGTCCCGATCAATTCGGCGCTGCTGCGGGTGGTGCCGAAGAATCTCGTGGTGCTTCCGGTCCTGTTCGAGAACCAGGTCAAGGCCGTCATCGAGCTCGCCTCCGTCTCTTCGTTCACGACGTCGCAGATGACCTTCCTTGAGCAGCTTACCGACAGTATCGGCATCGTGCTCAACTCGATCGAAGCCACCATGCAGACCGAAGGCTTGCTGAAGCAATCCCAGCAGCTCGCCGGCGAGCTGCAGACGCAACAGAAAGAATTGCAGCAGACCAACGAGCAGCTCGAGCAGAAGGCGCAACAGCTCGCCGAGCGCAACGTCGAGGTCGAACGCAAGAATCAGGAAATCGAGCAGGCGCGGCGCGCGTTGGAGGAAAAAGCCACCGAGCTTGCGCTGACATCGAAATACAAGTCCGAATTCCTGGCCAACATGTCGCATGAGCTGCGAACGCCGCTCAACAGCATCTTGATCCTCGGCCAGCAGCTTTCCGAAAACCCCGACGGCAATTTGTCGCACAAGCAGGTCGAATTTGCGCGCACCATCCACGGCGCCGGCACCGACCTGTTGAACTTGATCAGCGACATCCTCGACCTGTCCAAGATCGAGTCCGGGACGGTAACGGTGGATGCGGAAGAAATTCTCACCTCCAACCTCTTGGAAACGGTGGGGCGCCCGTTCCGTCACGAAGCGGAAAACCGGCAATTGTCGTTTACCGTCGAGATCGATCCCAATCTGGGGCGCAGCATCGTCACCGACTCCAAACGTCTGCAGCAGGTCTTGAAAAATCTGCTGTCGAACGCGTTCAAATTCACCGCCGAGGGCGGCGTGCGCCTTCGCGTGTCGGCGGCGCTCGGCGGCTGGGGCGCCGAGCATCCCGTGCTCAACCACGCTCCCGCCGTGATCGCCTTCGAGGTCGCCGACACCGGCATCGGCATTCCCCTGGAAAAGCAGAAGCTGATCTTCGAGGCGTTTCAACAGGCCGATGCCGGCACCAGCCGCAAATATGGCGGCACTGGCTTGGGCCTTGCCATCAGCCGCGAGCTTGCAAGCCTGTTGGGCGGCGAAATCCATCTGCAAAGCACGCCCGGCAAGGGCTCTACCTTCGTGCTCTATCTGCCATTGAAATATTCCGGACCGACGGTAGCGCCCCGCGCAAGCGCGCTGTCGCAATACACCCCGGCGCCGGCGCTGCAGGTCACGACCCAGGAGCGCGTCATCGAACAGCTTCCGGACGACCGGCTCAATCTCGATCCAGGCGATGCAATTCTTTTGATCGTCGAGGACGATCCGCATTATGCGCGCGTCTTGATCGATCTGGCGCGCGACAAGGGGTTCAAGGTTCTGGTCGCGGCCCGCGGCGCCGAAGCCCTGGAGCTCGCCAAGCAGTTCCAGCCCACCGCGGTTTCACTCGATGTGTTCCTGCCCGATATGCTCGGCTGGACTGTGCTCAGCCAGTTGAAGCATAACCCGTTGACGCGGCACATCCCGGTTCAAATCATCACGCTGGACGAAGACCGGCAGCACGCTTTGGCGCGCGGCGCGTTCTCCTATGTCAGCAAGCCGACCACGACCGAAGGCGTCAGTGCGGCGCTGTCTCAGATCAAGGAATACGCAAGGCCCCGCCGCAAACGGCTGCTGATCGTCGAGGACAATGCGGCGGAACAGATGAGCATCAGGGAACTGTTGGACCATCACGACATTGAGATCGTCACTACCGACACCGGCGCCGGAGCGCTCTCGACCTTGCGCGAGCAGCCGTGCGACTGCGTGGTGCTCGATTTGCGGCTTCCGGACATGAGCGGGTTCGAGGTGCTCGACAACATCCGCAACGACGAGACCTTGTCCAACGTGCCCGTCGTCGTCTTCACCGGCCGCGAGCTTTCGGTCGAAGAGGATGCCGAACTGCACACCATGGCGCGAAGCATCGTGGTGAAGGGCGTGGAATCGCCGGAGCGCCTGCTGGACGAAACCTCGCTGTTCCTGCATCGCGTGATCACGGAACTGCCGATCGAGAAGCAACGCATGCTGGAAAAACTCAACAGTTCCGACGAGGACCTGGTCGGCCGGACCGTATTGCTGGTCGACGACGACGCCCGGAACATCTTCGCGCTGTCCAGCGTTCTGGAACGGCGCGGCATGAAGGTTCTCACCGCAACGACCGGCAGCGAGGCGGTCGCGCTGGTCGGATCCAGCCCCGAGATCGCAATTGTCCTGATGGATATCATGATGCCGCAGATGGACGGCTATCAGACCATAGGCGCTATCCGCGAGAACCCGTCGTTCCGCCGGCTCCCGATCATCGCCCTGACCGCCAAGGCAATGAAAGGCGACCGTGAAAAATGCCTTGAGGCCGGCGCCTCCGATTATCTGGCAAAGCCCGTCAACACCGAGCAGTTGCTGCTCGCCATACGCATGTGGTTACACCGCTGATTGGTGAAGCAGATGATGGAACACGAAAAAGTAAACATCCTTCTGGTCGATGATCAGCCGGCGAAGCTGCTTGCCTATGAGGTCATACTAAAGGAACTCGGAGAAAATCTTGTTTCCGCGGCATCCGGGCGCGAGGCGCTCGAATATCTGCTCAAGAACGAGGTCGCCGTTATTCTGGTCGACGTTTGCATGCCGGAACTGGACGGTTTTGAGCTCGCCGCGATGATCCGGGAACATCCGCGCTTCCAGAAGACGGCGATGATCTTCATTTCCGCCATTCAGGTCTCCGATCTGGACCGGCTGCGCGGCTACGAGATGGGCGCGGTGGACTATGTCCCGGTACCGGTCGTTCCGGAGGTGTTGCGCGCCAAAATCCGGGTGTTCGCCGAACTCTACCGCAAAACGCGTCAGCTGGAGCGGTTCAACGCCGAGCTTGAAGATCGCGTTCGCGCCCGCACCGCGGAACTCGAGCAATCGAACGCAAGGCTGCTCGAAAGCGAGCAGCGCCGCAGCCTCGCCATCGCAGCCGGCAGAATGGGTTCCTGGGATTGGGACTGGGTCAACGGCGACTGGATGTGGGACGAAGGCCAATACCGCATCTGTGGCGTCGATCCCGAGAGCTTTGTCGTGACGCTGGCGAGCCTTCAGGCGTTGCTTCATCCCGATGATATCGGTGAACTGCGCAAGGCGATGGCCCAGTTCAACAAGGGCGCGCGATCCTATGAGACCGAGTTCCGGATCAAACGGCCGGATGGCGAAGTCCGCTGGTGTGTCGGCACGGCGGCCGCAACCGTCGACAGAGGCGGCCGCGTGGTGCGCGTCAGCGGCGTCACCATCGACATCACCGAACGGAAGCGGGCCGAAGAACGGCAAAATCTGCTGGCGCGAGAAGTCGATCACCGCGCCAAGAATGCGCTGGCGCTGGCGCAATCCATCGTCCGGCTGACACGCGGCGAGAACGTCAAGGCCTATATCCGCGCGGTGGAAGGACGGATCAATGCGCTGGCGCGAGTGCACACCGTGCTCTCATTGTCGAGCTGGCAGGGCGCGGAAATCGGCCGGCTGGTCGATGAAGAGCTCGCGCCCTATTCCACCGGCGATCAGATCGCATTCGGCGGCTCGGAGATTCAGCTGCAGCCGGCCACCGCGCAGACGCTGGCGCTGGCGCTACACGAACTGGTAACCAATTCGTGCAAATACGGCGCGCTATCCACGGTGTCGGGTCGCATCTCCATCCGATGGGAGATTGAGGCGGATGTGCTGCGGATGGTGTGGGAAGAGAGGGATGGCCCTGTCGTCGAGAAGCCGGCATCCCGCGGGTTCGGAACCAGAAGCGTGATCACGAGCATAGAATCCCAACTCGGCGGGCAAGCGGAGTTCGACTGGCGTTCCGAGGGATTGATTTGCCGCCTATCGGTGCCGCTGGTGCAGGACGTATCGACACGGCCGTTCCGCCAAAATTTTGTCCTCAAGGGCAGCGGGTCTTAGCAGGTGTCGCGATCCGCCGACGCCTGAGGCGCCTATCAATGGCTGATCATCCACGGGCGCGCAGTCGGAAAACTTTTTCCGCCACTTTTTGTTTGCCTGACGAGGCGCGAGGGCTTGGTCGAGCAACAGCCGCAGCCGGGCTTGTGCGAGGCCTTGTATTCACCGAGCGTTTTGGGGGCATTGGCTGAGCGCTCGTTGGTGGCATGCGCCTTGCGCGCTGTGGCCGGCATGCAGAGGAAATTCGGCGCGGTCAAGATCACGCGCGGCGACACGCTTGTGCACTGCGGGCAGTCCTGCGGCGCGTCGCATTCGGCCATCGGCCGCATATCCGTGAACGGGCCGCAATCATTGCAGAGATATTCGTAGACCGGCATCTTTTTTCCTCGCGCTGCTCACAAAAAACATTCGCGGCGGCGGATGCGGGGCGGCATATCACGCGCCGTCCCGCATCCCGTCGCGCAGGGAGCTATTTGTCCTGTGACAGCGGCATCTGGATGTCGCCCTTGATATGCTTGATGGGGCCTGCCGACGACGGCATGATGTCGAAGTCGAAGATTTCGGTCGGCAGCCACAGCGTGGCGCAGGCATTGGGGACGTCGACCACGCCGGAGATGTGGCCCTGGCACGGCGCCGTTCCCAGGATCGAATAGGCCTGCGCGCCCGAATAGCCGAACTTCTTGAGATACTCGATCGCGTTCAGGCAGGCCTGCCGGTAGGCGATGTGGACATCGAGATAATGCTGCTTGCCCTGCTCGTCGACTGAGATGCCCTCGAAGATCAGATAATCCTTGTAGTTCGGCGTGATCGGCGACGGCTTGAAGACGGGATTCTTGATGCCGTATTTGCTGACGCCATCCTTGATGATGTCGACCTTGAGATGCAGCCAGCCCGCCATCTCGATCGCGCCGCAGAAGGTGATCTCGCCATCGCCCTGGCTGAAATGCAAATCGCCCATCGACAGCCCGCCGCCGGGCACGTAGACCGGGAAGTAGATTTTCGAGCCGCGCGACAGGTCCTTGATGTCGCAATTGCCGCCATGTTCGCGCGGCGGCACCGTGCGCGCGCCTTCGGCGCCAACTTTGGCCTTGGCGTCGCCTTTCGCCCGGCCGGCATGGGCGGTCGGGGCGAAAGGCGGATTGGCGAGCCCGGGCACGCGCGTGGGGTTGGTCGCGATCAGCGCGGTCTCGCGCTCGTTCCAGGTCGCGAGCAATTTCGGATCCGGCAGGCAGCCGATCAGGCCGGGGTGAATGAGGCCGGCGAAATTCACACCGGGAACGTGGCGCGACGACGTATAGAGACCCTCGATGTCCCAGATCGATTTCTGCGCCAGCGGGAAATGATCGGTCAGGAAGCCGCCGCCGTTCTTCTTGGAGAAGAAGCCGTTAAAGCCCCACAGGCTCTCCTTCAGCGGTCCGACATCGAGCAGATCGACCACCAGGAGATCGCCGGGCTCGGCGCCTTTGACCCCGATCGGGCCGGACAGGAAGTGCACGATCGACAAATCGATGTCGCGCACGTCGTCGGCGGAATCGTTATTCTTGATGAAGCCGCCGGTCCAGTCATAGGTCTCGATGATGAAATCGTCGCCCGGGCTGACCCATGACACCATCGGCACATCGGGATGCCAGCGATTGTGGATCATGTCGTTTTCGTAGGCCGATTTCGTGAGATCGACTTTGATCAGTGTTTCTGGCATCGAAAGCTCCCCTGTTTACAAGCTACGGTGGATTTAGACGGACAAATATTTCGAGATCTGCGCGGCATCGACGCTTGCGCGCGCGTCATCACGCACGATCTCGCCGTTCTCGATCACCAGCACCCGGTCGGCGATATCGAGCGCGAAGCTCAGGACCTGCTCGGAAACCACGATCGACAATCCGCGTTCGTCGCGGATGCGCTTGAGCGTCCGCGCCATGTCCTTGATGATCGACGGCTGGATACCTTCGGTCGGCTCATCCAGCAGCAGCACTTTGGGTTTGGTCGCGAGCGCGCGCGCGATCGCGAGCTGTTGTTGCTGGCCGCCGGAGAGATTGCCGCCGCGGCGATTCTTCATTTCCAAGAGCACCGGGAACAATTCGTAGATATTGCCGGGCACCTCGGATTCGCCGGATACGACGAGACCGGTCTCGATGTTCTCCTTCACCGTCATAGTGGAGAAGATCATCCGCCCCTGCGGCACATAAGCGAGGCCCTTGGCGACGCGTTCATAGCTCTGCAGTTTGCTGAGCTCGGTGCCTTCCATGGTCACCGAGCCGCTCTTGGTCGGCAGGATGCCCATCAGCGACTTCATCAGCGTGGTCTTGCCCATGCCGTTGCGGCCCATGATCGCGACGATCTCGTTGGCCGCCACCGACACGTTGAGGCCGTGCAGCACTTCGCTCTGGCCATAAGCGACATGAAGATCCGAGATCGCCAGCATCAAAATGCTCCTTATCCTTGGCCGAACCTTAGTGCCCGAGATAGACTTCGATGACCTTGGGATCGTTCTTGACGTGCTCCATCGAGCCTTCCGACAGAATCTGGCCCTGGTGCAGCACCGTGATCTTGTGGGCGATGTCCTCGACGAATTTCATGTCGTGCTCGATCACCAGCACCGAGCGGTCCTTGATGATGCGGTTGAGCAATTCAGCGGTCTTGACGCGCTCGCTGACGCTCATGCCGGCGACGGGCTCGTCGAGCATCAGAAGGTCCGGATTCTGGATCAGCAGCATACCGATCTCGAGCCATTGCTTCTGGCCGTGACTCAATTGCGCGGCGTAAACGTTGAGACGATCTTTCAAGAAAATCATCTCGGAGACTTCCTCGACCCGCTCGCGAACAGCGGCGTCGCGCTTGAAAGCAAGCGAGCCGAACACGGTGCGGCCGCGCGGATAGGAGATTTCCAGATTCTCGAACACGGTGAGATCGTCGAAGATCGACGGCGTCTGGAATTTTCGGCCGACGCCGGCCTTCACGATCTGGTTTTCCTTCAGCTTTGTCAGTTCCTGGCCGCGGAACTGGATCGAGCCCGACGTCGCTTTCGTTTTGCCGCAGATCAGGTCGAGCACGGTGGTCTTGCCGGCGCCGTTGGGGCCGATGATGACGCGGATTTCGTTCTCCTCGACATAGAAGGAGAGATCATTGACCGCTTTGAAACCATCGAAGGAGACCGTGAGCGCTTCGACCGCGAGCAGGAATTCCTTGGGCTGGTGACCTATCAGCATGGTTACCCCCTCACTCGGCCGGCGCGCCGTCGGCGACCGAAGAATCGGTCCAGCCGTTTTTCGATTTGCGCGACGACATCAGTCGGTCGATGCGGGGCTGCACGTAGTCGCGCCAGATTCCGGCGAGACCATCCGGGAAAGCCAGCACGACGGCGATGAACAGCGCGCCCAGCCCGAACAGCCAGAGCTGCGGGAAGGATTCCGATAGGCTGGTCTTGGCGAAATTGACCAGCAAAGTGCCGTAGACCGCACCGAAGATCGAAAGCCGCCCGCCGACCGCGGTGTAGATTACCATCTCGATCGACGGCACGATGCCGACGAACGACGGCGACATGAAGCCGACTTCAAGCGTGAACATCGCGCCGCCAATAGCGGCAAAAATCGCAGCCATACAGAATGCAAAAATCTTGAAATTGGCGACGCTGTAGCCGGAGAAGCGCACGCGATCCTCCTGTTCACGCATCGCCACCAGGATGCGGCCGAGCTTTGTCAGGCGGATAAACTGGGCCAGCACGATGCAGCCGAACAGCAGGACTACCTCGACGAAATACAGGATGAATTTTGCGTGGTCGGTGCGGATGTCCCAGCCGTGCAGGGTGCGCAAATCGGTGATGCCGTTGATGCCGCCGGTATAGCCCTGCTGGCCGACGATCAAGATCGTCAAAATGGCTGCGATCGCCTGCGTAATGATCGCGAAGTACACGCCACCGACCCGGCGCTTGAACATCGCAGCACCGATGATGAAGGAGAAGAACGCCGGCACCAATAAGATCGCAAGTAGCGTGAAGGGGAAACTATGGAACGGCTTCCAGAACAACGGCAGTTGCGTAATCTGATTCCAGTCCATGAAGTCGGGGATGCCCGGCGTCGACTGGATCTTGGTGTTTTCGACGCTCGAGGCCTCGAGCTTGAGGTACATCGCCATGCAGTAGCCGCCGAGGCCGAAGAACACGCCCTGGCCGAGGCTCAAGATGCCGCCATAGCCCCAGCACAGCACGAGGCCGACCGCGACAAAGGCGTAGGTCAGGTATTTGGCCACAAGGTTGAGGCGAAAGATGTCGAGTGTCAGCGGCAGGATGAGGAACAACAGGAGGGCCAGCGTCACGAAGCCGATGAGCTCGGAGCGATTGAAGAAACGCGAGTTGATCATGACCGAGCCTTCTTGTTCTTATCTTCGAACTTTTAGCGCAAACAGTCCCTGCGGCCGCATCATCAGGATCGCGACGATCGCAAGCAGCGTGATGACCTTGGCCATCGATCCCGAGAGGAAAAACTCGAGCGTCGATTGCGTCTGCGAGATGGTGAAGGCTGAAGCGATGGTGCCGAGCAGGCTCGCAGCACCTCCGAACACGACGACCAGGAACGTATCGACGATGTAGAGCTGGCCGGCGGTCGGTCCGGTCGAACCGATCATGGTGAAGGCCGAGCCGGCGATGCCGGCAATGCCGCAGCCTAGGCCGAAGGTGTAACGGTCGACCTTCTCGGTGTTGATGCCGACGGCGCCCGCCATCACGCGGTTCTGCACGACGGCGCGGACCTGCCTGCCCCAGCGCGATTTGTACATGATGTAGGCGACGCAGATCGTGATCAGCACGGTCAGGCACATCACGAAGATGCCGTTGATCGGTACTTCGATCGAATCGGTGATCTGTTTGGAGCCCAGCATCCACTGCGGCAACTCAACGCCGACTTCGCGCGCGCCGAAGATCGAACGATAAGCCTGCTGCAGGATAAGGCTCAGTCCCCAGGTCGCCAGCAGCGTATCCAGCGGGCGCCTGTAGAGATGCCGGATCAGCCCCCATTCGACCAGCATGCCGAGCGCCCCGGATGCCAGGAATGCGAGGATCATCGCAACGAAGAAATAGCCGCCAAACAAGCCCGGAAGGAAGGACTGGAAAAAGTTTGACGTCATCCAGGTAACGTAAGCTCCTAAGATCATGAACTCGCCATGCGCCATGTTGATGACGCCCATCTGCCCGAAGATGATCGCAAGCCCGAGCGCCATCAGCACGTAGACGGAAAACAGGATCAGCCCCGCGAAGCCCTGCATCGCGAAAATCGCGCCGAGATCGCCAATCGAATAGTCGCCGAACATCGAACAAGTCTCCGTCGTCGGGAAGGTCCGCGGCCCGCGATAGAGATCGCGAACGCGGCGGTGGCAGGCGTGGACTTTTAAGTCCACGCGAAGTGTTTGCTGAACAACGAGAGCGCCAACCGACGCGCAATCTCACTGAGAGCCTTTGCTCACTGATAGCCTTTGGGGAACGGATCCGGCTCGACCAGGTCGGCGGTCTCGTACACCAGCTCGTACTGGCCATCGAGCTTGGCCTTGCCGACGCGGGTCTTCGACCAAAGGTGATGGTTTTCGTGAATGCGCACATAGCCCTCCGGAGCACCCTTGAATTCGACCCCAGGAGATGCGGCCGCGATCTTGTCGATATCGAAGCTGCCTGCCTTCTCGGCGGTTAATTTCCACAGCCACGGGCCGAGATAGGCCGCCTGCGTCACGTCGCCGATCACGGTCTTCTCGCCCCACATCTTCTTGAACGCGGGCACGAAGGCCTTGTTGTTGGGATTGTCGAGCGACTGGAAGTACTTCATGCAGGCAAACGCGCCCGCGATGTTCTCGCCGCCGATGCCGTCGATCTCGTCTTCGGTCACCGAGATCGTCAGAAGCGTCTGTTTCGACAGGTCGATGCCGGCGGCCTTGAGCTGCTTGTAGAAGGCGACGTTCGAGCCGCCGACGATGATGGCGTAAATCACGTCGGGTTTTGTCAATTTGATCTTGTTGATCACCGAATTGAACTGCGTGCTGCCGAGCGGGAAGTATTCCTCGCCGACCACCTTGCCGCCCGTAAGATGGCCCTCGATATGCTTGCGGGCAATCTTGTTGGAGGTGCGCGGCCAGATGTAGTCGGAGCCAAGCAGATAAAAGGTCTTTGCGCCCTTGGTCTTGTTGACCCAATCGAGGCCCGCGATGATCTGTTGCGTCGCTTCCTGCCCGGTGTAGATGACGTTCTTGGATTGCTCGAGGCCTTCATAGAAGGTCGGGTAATAGAGCATGCCGTTATACTGTTCGAACACCGGCAGCACCGCCTTGCGCGAGGCCGAGGTCCAGCAGCCCATCACCGCGGCGCATTTGTCGTTGACGAGCAGCTTCTTCGCCTTCTCGGCGAAGGTCGGCCAGTCGCTGGCGCCGTCCTCCTGGATGAATTTGATCTTGCGGCCGAGCACCCCGCCGGCGGCGTTGATCTGCTCGATCGCGAGCTTTTCCGCTTCCACCGAACCGGTTTCCGAGATCGCCATGGTGCCCGTCACGGAGTGAAGGATTCCGACCGTCACCTCGGTATCGGTCACCGCCAGACCGGTTGTGTTGACCACCGAAGTCGCGGGAACGTCTGCGAAGGATGGGCGTGGAAGCATCGCGATGGCCGGAAGTGCGGCCATTCCCATCAACAGTTTGCGCCGAAGCGGAGACTGCAGGCCCCGTTTGATTTCGTCTGACATGAGTACCCCATTTTGGTTCGAGGACGCCTATTGCAGAGGCAAGGATTGCTCGAATTGTGCAGTGCACAGATACGCAAGATCGCGTATATTGCACCGCAAAATAGCGACGTAGGTTTTGGTTTGGGGATTTTGCGGCGATTAGCTCGCGAGCGAGGAGTCCATAGTGGCAGGGCGGCAGCGGATAGACCGCGTCAGGCGCCAATATAATCAGTGGGTTGCCAACCAGACGCTGGAAGATTACGCGCTGCGCTTCACAGCCAAGAGCGCGCGGCGATGGTCCGCCGCCCGCGTCGCCAACACTGCGCTGGGCGCAATTTCATTCCTGGCGCTGGAGGCGATCGGCGGCACCATCACCCTGAATTACGGCGTCACCAACGCAGCCGCGGCGATCCTGGTGGTCAGCGTCATCATCTTCTTTTGCGGCCTGCCGATCGCCTATCACGCCGCCAAATGCGGCATCGACATCGATCTGCTGACCCGCGGCGCCGGCTTTGGATATATCGGCTCGACCATCACCTCGCTGATCTACGCCTCCTTCACCTTCATTTTCTTCGCGATCGAAGCGGTCATTCTCGCGACCGCGCTCGAGATGTGCTTTGGGATTCCGCGCCCGGTCGGCTATCTCATCAGCGCCGTCGTCATTATTCCCCTGGTCACGCATGGCATCACCCTGATCAGCCGCTTCCAATTGTGGACGCAGCCGGCCTGGATCGTTCTTCACATCCTCCCCTTTGCCGCGATCGCTTACGCCAATCCAAACTCGTTTGCGGAGTGGCGGACATTTGCAGGCGAGCACGGCAGCCCCGATGGCCATCTCGATCTCTTGCTGTTTGGAACCGCCGCTTCGGTGGTGTTTTCGCTGGTGGCGCAGATCGGCGAGCAGGTCGACTTCCTACGCTTTCTTCCCCGCGACCGGCGCACTTCAAAAACCTCGTGGTGGATTGCGCTTCTGAGTGCCGGGCCCGGCTGGATCATTCTCGGTGGGCTGAAGCTGTTGGCCGGATCGTTCCTGGGATACTTCGCGCTCAGCCATGGCGTTACCCCTGAGCACGCCGCCGAACCCGCCCATATGTACCGCGAAGCATTCCGCTATGTGCTGTCGCAGCCGGATCTCGCTTTGGCGTTGGCGGGGACGTTCGTCGTGCTCTCGCAGTTGAAGATCAACGTCACCAACGCCTATGCCGGCTCGATTGCGTGGTCGAACTTCTTCTCCCGCCTCACCCACAGCCATCCCGGCCGCGTGGTATGGCTCGTCTTCAACGTGCTGGTCGCGCTATTGTTGATGGAGATCGGGGTCTACAAGGCGCTGGAGCAGACGCTCGCGCTTTACTCCAACGTCGCCATCGCCTGGGTCGGCGCGCTGGTCGCCGATCTCGTGGTCAACAAACCGCTCGGCTTGCGCCCGCAACACATGGAGTTCAAGCGCGCCCACCTCTACGACATCAATCCGGTCGGCGTCGGCGCGATGACGACCGCCACGATCGTTTCCATCACGGCGTTCTACGGCGTGTTCGGGCCGACCGCGAAGGCGCTGGCGCCGTTCGTCGCGCTGATCGTAGCTTTTGCGACGGCGCCGCTGATCGCATGGGCGACCGACGGCAAATATTACATCGCGCGCAAGCCGAAACGCAGCTGGCAGAATATGGAAGCGATCCAGTGCTGCATCTGCGAGCATTCGTTCGAGCCCGAAGACACCGCCTCCTGTCCCGCCTACGCCGGGCCGATCTGCTCGCTCTGCTGTTCGCTCGACGCACGCTGCCACGATCTCTGCAAGCCGCATGCGCGGATCCAGGCGCAATTCTCCGAAACCCTCGGCAAACTGTTGCCGCGACCGATCTACGCCCGGATCAATTCGCAGCTCGGACATTATCTCGGCGTGTTTGCGATTTCTGCCGGCCTGGTCGGACTGACGCTCGGCCTGATCTATCTGCAGACCTCGGTGACGGCACACGCCGATAATCTGCTGGTGTCGGGTGTGCTGTGGAAGGCATTTTTTGCGCTCACCATCATCATCGGCGTGGTGGCGTGGCTGTTCGTGCTCGCCCAGCAAAGCCGGCGCGCGGCGGAGGCGGAAACGCTACGGCAGACCACGCTGTTGATCCAGGAAATCGACGCCCACAAGCGCACCGACGCCGAACTGCAGCGCGCCAAGGAGGTCGCCGAGTCGGCCAATCTGGCGAAGAGCCGATATGTGGTGGGACTGAGCCACGAACTGCGGTCGCCATTGAATGCCATCTCCGGCTATGCGCAATTGCTGGAACAGGATTCGAGCCTGCAGGCAAAACCGCGCGACCAGGTGCGCGTGGTCCGCCGCAGCGCCGACCACCTGTCCGGGCTGATCGACGGCATTTTGGACATCTCGAAGATCGAGGCGGGCAGGCTTTATCTGTCGCGGGACGAGGTCCGCTTGAGCGAGTTTCTCGATCAACTGGTGGGCATGTTCCGGTTGCAGGCTGCCGCAAAGGGCATCGATTTTATCTTCAAGCGACCGCCGGTGCTGCCGGTTGTCGTCTACGCCGACGAAAAGCGCCTGCGCCAGATCCTGATCAACCTGCTATCGAACGCGATCAAATTCACGCAAACCGGCAGCGTGCAGTTCGTCGTTCATTACCGCAGCCCGGTCGCCGAGTTCGAGGTGATCGACACCGGCCCGGGCATCCAGGGAAGCGACCTCGAGCGCATCTTTGCACCCTTCGAACGCGGTGCGTTGGGGGTCGCGCAGCCGCAAACCGGGACTGGTCTGGGCTTGACGATCAGCCGATTGCTCGCAGGCGTGATGGGCGGCGACATCAAGGTGACCAGCACGGTCGGCACCGGCAGCACGTTCCGCGTAAAAATTCTGCTCTCCGAGGTCACCAACCCGACCCGGATCGCGCCGGTCGACGCGCCGGCGTTCGGCTATCACGGACCGCGCAAGACGATCCTGATCACCGACGACGATCCGATCCACCGCGATCTCCTGCGCGAAGTGTTGACGCCGCTCGGTTTTATTCTTTTGAGCGCGCCGGACGGACCCGGCTGTCTTGCGCTATCGGCACATTGCCGGCCCGATCTATTTCTTTTGGATATCTCGATGCCGGGCATGGACGGCTGGAAGGTTGCGGAGACGCTGCGCTCGACCGGCCATCATCAGGCCCGCATCCTGATGGTTTCGGCGAGCGCGCTGGAGGCGCATGGCGCGCCGCTGGCGCAGCCGTTTCACGACGGCTATTTGATGAAGCCGTTCGATATTCCGAGGCTGTTGGAAACCATCCGCCAGCTGCTCAAGATCGAATGGCAATATGAAAATGAGGAGATCACCACCCCGCGCTGGGAGCCGGGCAGCGGCTCGCGGCCGTCGGTGAAGCATGTCGAGGAGCTGATCGGCCTTGGGCGACTGGGCTACATTCGCGCGATCCAGGTCAAGCTGGACGAGATAGGAACCGATTACCCCGAACATGCCGACTTCGTTTCGCAGATGCGCTCGCTGATCGACCGCTTCGACCTCGATCAGTACATGGCAACCCTGAAGACGCTGCACAGCTATGACCACTGAGCCCAAAAAGCGCGATGTCGCGCTCGTCGTCGATGATTCCCCGGAAACCCTGCGCTTGTTGACTGATGCGCTGGACGGCGCGGGCATGACGGTGATGGTGGCGATGGACGGTGCTGCGGCGATGCGGATCGTCGACGAGATCACGCCCGACATCATCCTGCTCGATGCCGTGATGCCCGGCATGGACGGCTTTGAAACCTGCCGGCGGCTCAAGCGCGATGCCGGCTTGAGCAACGTGCCGGTCATCTTCATGACCGGGCTCGCCGAGACCGAGCACATCGTGCGCGGTCTTGAGGCCGGCGGCGTCGACTACGTGACAAAGCCCATTGTCATCGAGGAGATGCTGGCGCGGATCAGAGTTCATCTTGCCAATGCGAGGTTGACCCAGAGCGCCCGCGCGGCGCTCGATGTGTCGGGGCGGTTTTTGCTCGCGGTCAACCGGCAGGGCAACATCTTGTGGGCAACACCGCAGGCGCAGAAATTATTGTCGGATAATCTCGCAGGCAGCCCGAACGAGGAGTTCGTGCTGCCTGAGCCGATGTTGCAATGGCTTGAGCAGGCCGAAAAAGGCAAGGCCGCATCGAGGACGCCACCGACGGCGTCATTCCCGGAGAATGAACAGCTTCGGCTGCAATACATGGGCCAGCTCGGGCCGAACGAATTCCTGCTGCGGCTGGCAAAGGATTCCAGCGCCAACATCCCGGCGCAATTCTCCAGCGAGCTTGGATTGACCACAAGGGAGGGCGAGGTGCTCTCATGGCTGTCGAAAGGAAAAACCAACCGCGACATCGCCCAGATCTTAGGGTTAAGCCCGCGGACGGTCGACAAACATCTCGAGCAAATCTATGCCAAGCTCGGCGTCGAAAACCGCACCGCGGCTGCCGCCATCGCGGCCAATGCGAGCCGAAGAAATTCGTGAGCTGATATTTGTGGCAGGGCGACCGCGATCGTCGCCAGAACCAGCTTCGTTAAAACGCGACCCCGAGACGTCGCCCGGCGCTCCAGACAACCCGGCAACGCTTCTTGGTCCCGCCGAACACCAATTCAAACCGGCCTGGCAGCTTGGCCTGGCTCGCAATCTCAAGGCATGCCCCACCAGGGGAATAATCGACGACTCGGCAATCAATCGCGGGGTCTTTGGGACCAACGATCACTTTGCCAGCATCGGAAATTCTGCCTGTAGGCCGCACACGTGAGAACCGCCGCGGGTACATCACTGCCTCCTGAGACCCAGAGTCCAACCGACAGATTCGCAGAATGCTTTAAAGATTTCGTTCAGTATTATAGTTATCGAAAATCAATTAGCCTTGGTCGCAATCGGCGAAAATTCGCCGTCCTCATCTTGGGAGGATTTGTGCGATGCAAACATCATTGACCGAGAGCGCGTGATCGTTGCCTAACGGCACGGCTGCAAAATGACCCGCTTGAGGGTTGGGTCTGTCGCCGGCGAGAAGGTCGTTTGATAAAATTTTAGCAAGCCCAACTGGGGGTGATTGTAGGTCTTTTCGATCGCATCCCAGAACTGAACCCGCTGCTCTTTCCAAAACCGCTGGAAGTGATCGGACTCCTCGCTCAAGGCGCGAACCAGCTCGAGCATCTTCGGATCATCGATGTGCTTGCCGAAATCCGCCCGGAACAGCGCCAGAAGGCGGCGCGCCCGAAGCTCCCAATCAACCACGAGCGTACTTACATTCGGATCAAGGAACACGTAACGCAGCAGATTTTTCTCTGGGCCCTTCAGCCATCGCGGGAAAAGACCCGCCAATTCGCTATTCCAGAACAGCGGCGTCCAATATTTGTCGAGCACGCAGGCCGGATAAGAAATGGAAAGCACGCAGCTCTCAATTGTTTTGCTGACCCGCTCGTCTGCGAAGGTCGAAGCCTCACTCGGGTCAACGCGGCGGGCCAATTCGAAAAGGTAGGCCCGCTCTGCGGGCGCCAATCGCAATACGTCGGCGATCCGACTTAGCGCTGCGCCCGAAGGCGTTACCTCTTTTCCCTGCTCGAGCCGCGTATACCAGGTAGCGCTGATGGCGGCCATCTGGGCGACTTCTTCGCGTCGAAGACCTGATGTTCTTCGCTTTCTTTCGCCGACCTGCTTGTCGCTTGCCAGTTCGGCGACCAACTCTCGATGCTTGCGCAAGAACTCGCCGAGCGCTTGCTGTCGCATCGAAGACTGTATCGTAGGATATTTTGTACCCCGATAATTGTCCTGAGAGTGTCCCAACTTCAGGCTCTCCCCCGGCAAAATAACTGATCACAAATTAGGCGACGATAAATTTGGTGACGTTTCCGCCCTACGTAAATTTACGGAACGTTGTAATTTAGAGAGCATTCTACAGGCATTGTCGAGGTTTGGTTGTGAACGCGGCTGTTAGCCGACGCTGTATACAATCGCGAGGGCAATTACGCGTCCTCTGCTGAAATTTTATGGACTGCGATCGTGCAGGACGCCGATAGCTCAGCGGTCGCGAGGTAGGCGCGAGGGGTGCTTAGCTACCGGTTTTCAGATTTTTTGAAAGGTCAGATTTCGGCTGATGGCCTATGGGGACAGAAAATGCGGGCGTGTCGGGTTTGAACGCGGCGTCCCCGTTTTCATTATGGGGATCGATGGAACCTGGCGGCGGGACTGCATGATGGTCGATGTATCGCAAACCGGCGCACGGCTGTGCTTCGACGGATCGCTCGAAGGATTGGATCTCAGGGAGTTCTTCCTGCTGCTGTCGTCGACGGGTCTCGCGTTTCGCCGCTGCAAACTGATACGCGTCGCCGGCGATCAACTCGGCGTGCAGTTTCTGGCGCAAGACAAAACCAAGAAGAAACTCCTGAAACGACAGCCGCCGGCCAACGAAACCGCATGAAGAACCAAGTTCAGTACTTGCAAGGAACTATCCATGACTGACCCGCAGAAAGCGACAGAGGTCTCCGTCCTCACCAGATCGACTGAGCCTTTGACCGGAATTGTCCAGGTAAATACCGCTGACGCTGAAATCGAATTCGAAATCACGGAAGATATCGCGCACAAGATCTGCATCGATCTCGAGCGCTTTCTCACCGATGATGGCTCCAGGGCTTCAAAACCACCGGGAAAGCGTCGATTTCGACAGCGGCCGAGAGAATGAGACCAATTATTCATGTCCGTTCATGTGATCGCTGACACTGCGAACAAACTCGCGACCCTGCGCGCCATGCTGGAAGCGCAGCACACGGTCACATCCGAGTTGCTCAGCGGCACAAGCAACCGGTGCAGCACGTCTGATGCGATTGTCGCCACCGCGGATTTGCGGGTCGTTGAAAACATTGCGGCACTAAAGGAGACGTTCGGAAAATTAGGCCACGTCCCTAAGCGGATTTTTCTCATCGATCAGAGAGAACGTTTATTCACCGTCCAGGCCTATGCGCTGGGGGCGACGTGCGTCCTCATTAATCCTATAAAACAAGCGAATTTGTTGGCCCAGCTTGCCGACCGCAACCCTTCCGGGACGCACCCGAACGACGCGTTGCAGGGTGCCCGTGAGGCCGCGGCCGCGGGCGCGATCGCCATCGGCGCGATGTTCTCCGCCGTGTTGAGCGGCAAGCCGATCGACGTCCGGGGCGCGAAGGGCGCAGCCGGCGGCATAGCCGACAGCATTGCCGAGGACGGGTTATCGAGCTGGCTTGAGGCCGTTCGCCTTCATCACGAAGGAACCTATCAGCACTGCCTCTTGGTGACGGGAATAGCGGTCGACTTTGGCTTGAGTCTCGGTCTGGCGAAGCGGGACATCGAGCGGCTCTACGCGGCTGCGATGTTTCATGACGTCGGCAAGGCCAAAATCCCACTCGCGATCCTGGATAAGCCCGGACGCCTCGATACCGAGGAACGCGCGCTGATCGAAACCCATCCCACGGCAGGCTACGAAGTACTAAAGAAAACTGCCGGCATCTCCCCGGAGATCCTCGATGCCGTCCGCCATCATCACGAATTTCTCGATGGTAGCGGATATCCTGATGCGCTTTGTGCCGCCAGCATAACCGACGTCGTTCGGATACTGACCATTTCCGATATTTTTGCGGCCTTGATTGAGCATCGATCCTACAGGCCAGCCATGCCTCGGGAACAGGCCTATGAAATCGTGCGGGGCATGCACGGAAAACTCGAGATGCCGCTGGTTGCGGCATTCAGGGATGTGGCGTTGAACCGCTGAAGCGGCCCCAGTCCGGCGCCACCCTCAATCATACACGAAAGCGCCATCGTCGAGATCGATCGCCGGAAACTCGTCTTTCTCGGCCCAATAGTCCTGGCTGTGTTGCCATTCCGGCTTGTCGCCGCGCTTGGGCAACAGATGCATGTCGCGCATCAAATAGCCGGGATTGAAATTTTCGGGATCGATCCAGGACGATAGCGGCATGTTGGAGTCCTGCAGCCGCAGCGCCGGCACGACTTTCCTGGCGCCCTTGTTCTTCATATGCGCGAGCAGGCGGCAGACGAAATCCGCCACCAGATCGGTGCGCAGCGTCCAGCTGGCGCGGAAATATCCGAACACCCAGGCCATGTTCGGCACGCCGGTGAACATCATGCCGCGATAGGTGACGGTGTCGGCGAAATCGAGCGAGGCGCCATCGATCTCGAAAGCGATATCGCCGAGCACACTGAGATGGAAGCCGGTCGCGGTGATGACGATGTCGGCGTCGAGCCGCTTTCCCGACTTCAGGAGAATGCCGGTCTCCTCGAACCGCTCGATCTCGTCGGTGACGACGGACGCTTTGCCGCCTTTGATGGCCTGGAACAGATCGGCGTCGGGGACGAAGGCGATGCGCTGCCGCCAGGGCCGATAACTCGGCGTGAAATGCTTCTCGACATCGGCATCGGAATCGGGCCCCAGCGCCGCGCGGATGCCACCGAGCAGCTCCCGCCTGACGACTTCGGGCTCGGTGAATGAGCGGCGGGTGAAGGCATCCTGCTCGAACAGGATCTTTCGGCGCACAATCTCGTGGATCCATTCCTCGCTGACCTGCAATTGCCGCAGCGTCTCGGCGAGTTCGATGGCGTTGCGGCCGGTGCGGAAGTAGGTCGGCGAGCGCTGCAGCATGGTGACGTGGCCGCTTTCATCGGCGATCGCTGGAATAAGCGTCGCAGCGGTCGCACCCGAACCGATCACGACGACCTGCTTGTCCGATAGCTCGAGATCGTCAGGCCAGCGCTGCGGATGAACGATGCGGCCCTTGAAGGTTTGCATGCCCTTCCAGTGCGGCGTGTAGCCTTCGGAATGCCGGTAATAGCCCTGACACATCCAGAGGAAATTCGCGGTGAAGGTCTTGGGCTCGCCGGTGTCGGTCCGGACCGCTTCGATGGTCCACAGATTGGTCGCGCTCGACCAACTCGCCGAGGAAATCTGGTGCCGATAGCGGATGTGCTTTTCGAGCCCGTTCTCGGCGATGACCTCGCCCATATAGGCGCGAATTTCCGCAGCGGTTGCGATCGGTGCGCTGGTCCAGGGCTTGAAACGATAGCCGAAGGTATGAAGATCGCTGTCGGAGCGGATACCGGGATAGCGGTGGGTCAGCCAGGTGCCGCCAAAACTCTCTTGCGCCTCCAGCACGACAAAACTCGTGCCCGGAGACTGCGTGGTCAGATGATAGGCGCTGCCGACGCCGGAAATACCGGCGCCCACGATCAGTACGTCAAAATGCTCTACCGATCGCGAAGCGGAAGAGTTGCGGGTTGTTGCGAGGGCGTCCATGTCTCCGGCTCTTTTTTTGATTGGCAACTTGTTGCTTTAAATCTGTAGAGATCAATCATGATCGGCGCAATGCATCAGATCAGCCCGCTCCTCTCACAGGGCAGAACCCCACGCCCGTGCGGTCTGTAAAATCCAGTCGCGGTAAAGCGTGAGCGGCGTGACGCCGGTCAGACCGCCGCAGCCCGCGCTGGCGTTCGGTCCGGTCGACCAGCTGATGACGCCGATGATGAAAGGGCCTCCCTGCCGGTCCTCAAACACCGGCCCACCGGAATCCCCGGTGCAGGCGCCAAGCCCCTCACGGGCGCCTTGCGTGAGCGGATCGACCAACCTGATTTGCAATGTCCCGGGCTGGCCGGTCGCGACCAGACCGGCGACGCGAATGGTCCCGCCGCTCGAGCCTTCGCCGCGGATGGTGACGCCGATGCCGGCGATGGTGAAGCGGCTGCCGACGATAATCGGGATCTGCGGCACGCCCAACGTTGCGGCGCTTTTCCCGCTGGGCGAAATTTCGAGCTGCAGCAACGCCACGTCGGCGGTCGCGCGATGCGCCACCATCGCCTGCATGTTGAAGGCGGGGTGAATGGCGACAGTTCTCACATCCCGCAGCAGCGGCTTGTTGTCGGCGCCATATTCGACGATCTTGTAGTCTGCGCCGGGCTGCACGCAATGCGCCGCGGTCAGCACGAGTTTCGGCGCGATCAACGCACCGGTGCAGAAATTGCCGCGCGAGCCGACAATGGTGACGACGGAGCGGCCGACGCCCGCGGCAGAAGGCACCCCGCCGCCGACGATGGCGTGAGCGGGCGCTGCGGCGAGCAGCGCCAGGATTGTGAGCAAGTGGGGAGGGATTTTCATCGCGGCAGCAATAGAACGTAACCGGCGCGTCGCCAAGGCGGGGACTGGTTCCAGCCGGCTCACCGTGTTAGCCGTTGGCGACATCGCATCAACATGACCAGGGGAATCGATGATCGAGGCAGTGATCTGGGATTTTGGCGGGGTGCTCACCACCTCACCGTTCGAGGCGTTTGCGCGGTTTGAGAGCGAACGCGGATTGCCGGCCGATATCATCCGGCGCACCAACGCCAACAACCATCTCGAAAATGCCTGGGCGAAATTCGAGCGCGCCGAAGTCGACATTGAAACCTTCGACCAGCTGTTCGCGGCCGAATCGCTGGCGCTGGGGGCGGAGGTCCGCGGCCGCGAAGTTTTGCCGCTGTTGTCCGGCGATCTGCGGCCCGAGATGGTCGAGGCGCTGAGAACTGTGAAGACGAAATTCAAGACCGGCTGCATCACCAATAACCTTCCCGCCAATGCGATCGGAAGCCGCAGCGGCCGCTCGCTCTATGTCACTGAGGTGATGGCGCTGTTCGATCACATCATCGAATCCGCCAAGATCGGCTTGCGGAAGCCCGATCCGCGCATCTACCGGATGATGGTCGAAGCGCTCGGCGTCGATCCCAAGGCATGCGTCTATCTCGACGATCTCGGCGTCAACCTGAAGCCCGCCCGCGAGATGGGCATGACCACGATCAAGGTCGCGAATGCGCCGCAAGCCATCGCCGAACTTGAGGCGGCGACGGGGCTGTCGCTGCGATAGTTGCGCGAGGGGACGATGCCGAAGAACATAGTCATTTGCTGCGATGGCACCGGCAACGAGATAGGCTCCAACATCTCGAACGTCCTCAAGCTGTTCCGCGTCCTCGAAAAGGACGCGGGCCAGCGGGTCTACTATCATCCGGGCATCGGAACGATCGGCCTGGAAAGCGCCTGGGGGCGTTTCAAACAGAAAGTCCGCGGCGTCTTCGGGCTCGCCACCGGCGCTGGGCTGGACGACGATACGCTCGCCGCTTACCGCTTCCTGTGCGAGACCTATGAGAGCGGCGACCGGGTTTGGTTGTTCGGTTTCAGCCGCGGCGCCTACACCGTGCGGGTGCTCGCGGCGTTCATCCACGTGATCGGATTGCTGCGGCCGGACCAGATCGACCTCGCCGGATATGCGTTCTCCACCTACAAGAATGCAAGCGCGAACAGCCAGAGCGCCGATGGCAAAGCCCCTTCGTTTCTGGACGAAGCCTGGCACTTCAGCCGCGTTGCCGGCGGATATCCTGTGACGATCGAGTTGATCGGGGTCTGGGATACCGTAGCCTCGGTGATCGTTCCCCGCAAAGACAAGCTGCTGCCTGATCTGCAAACACTGGTTTACACGCGGACCAACCCGAGTGTCAGAAAATTCCGGCAGGCGATCTCGATCGACGAGCGCCGCCGGATGTTCCGGCTCAATCGCTGGATCGACCCGCAAAAATTTCGTTCCGATCAATTCGATCCGTCGACCGCGGTGGACCAGGATATCCGCCAGGTCTGGTTTGCCGGCGTGCATGGTGACGTCGGCGGCGGCTATCCGGAACAGCAAAGCGGTCTTTCGAAATTTCCGCTGCTGTGGATGATCGCACAAGCCGAGGCGGCCGGACTTCGCGTCGATC
>Ga0209328_10000005_pt1 | contig 40081 bp, 34 predicted proteins | sample JacPinW_OM3H0_M1_FD_187954 | JGI IMG/M metagenome (GOLD analysis project Ga0209328, IMG submission 187954) | Forest soil microbial communities from Algoma, Ontario, Canada - Jack Pine, Ontario site 1_JW_OM3H0_M1 (SPAdes) (version 2) | ecosystem: Environmental > Terrestrial > Soil > Boreal... | reverse complement strand
CAGTGGCGCTACCGGCCGTCCACTGAAAAGTAACGGTCGAACCGGTAAAGGTCGATCCCGGTACAGGACTAATCATCACCGCCGGGCCTGGGCTAGGGCTAGGAGTCGGAGTGGGCGTCGGCGTTGCGGTTGGTTTTGGAGTCGGAGTAGGTGTAGGTGTCGCGGTTGGCGTAGGAGTATGCGTCGGCGTAGGAGTCGGGGTTGGCGTCGCATTAGGTGTAGGCGTTGGAGAAGCTGTCGGGGTTGGAGTCGGATTCGGTGTAGGCGTTGCAGTCGGGGTTGGTGTCGGTGTGGCAGATCCGTTAGAAGCCTTGTAGGTATACTTGTTACTTACCGAGGCATTGTTAACCTGCGAGTAGAGTGTCGCATAAACAGTCCGTCCGTCCGTAGGAACATTATTTACAGTGACTGAAGTCGTCTGGATTACGCCGGAAGAGTAAATGTCAATACTCCTTGAGGTACTACCCAATGTTAATGCGTAAGAGGTAGCGCTACCCGGTGTCCAGTGAAACGTAACGGTCGAACCGGTAAAGGTTGATCCTGGCGCCGGGCTAATCATCACCGCAGCTCCCGGGCTCGGCGTTGGAGTTGGTGCCGGTGTAGGCGTTGGAGTAGGAGTATGAGTGGGTGTTGGTGTTGGGGTAGGTGTCGCGGTTGGAGTAGCTTTTGGCGTTGCTGAAGGGGTAGGCGTCGGAGTTGAGCCGCAATTGAACCCGGAGCAAGGAGTTCCACTTGGAGTCGGCGTTACACTCGGTGTAGGTGTCGGGGATGGCGTCGGAGTCGGCCCACCGGAACCGACAATCAGAATTCCATTGCCCGTCCTGGATTGCCCGTCCGGGTTGGTGATCGTGACGGCTTGGTTACCGTTCGAAGCTGCGGTCGTATTTAAATTTAGCGTAACATGTGTTGGATCGGTGTAGGTGACAGAATTCACCGTAACCCCGCCGCTGACGCTGGCGCTGATTCGACTTGGGAATCCACTTCCGGGATCGAAAAATCCCGACCCGGAGGATGACGTGCCGGTGATAGTAACGTTCACTGAGCTCGATCCCAAAGGCACACCTGAACTTGCCGATGACGGTTGCGCCGGAGGTGGCGCCACCAGCTTCGCTACTTCCACACCGTAAGTGTTCGAGCCGTCGCAGAATTCCTGGATCGTCCACATCGTCATGTCATCGTTCGGATCGACACTGGTGAACGAATAGTCGCCCCATCGATGAGGCGTGCTACTGTCCGATGGATTGTAGTTCGTGCTGCTGGAGGTAAAAACCGTCGGCGCATCGACCGCGCCTAACGAATCGGTTGCGACACGTCCTGTTGTCGCAGCGTTAATACGAAACGATGATCCGGCGGTACTAAAACCAAATGCCGCGTGTCCTTGGCCGGAAACGACTACTGATGGAATCCAATACCAACGCGCCGAGAAGGCCGAAGCAGCCGGATCAAAGATAGTGCCGGACTGGACAACCGTCGGCGTTCCCGACCCAACCGGCACATTCAATTCATACCAGCGCACAGCATCGCGATCTCCACTTGATGCGACTCCGCTTGAGTTGACGGCAATATTGTGCGCGGTCCACAATCGGCCATTGCGAATGTGCGCCGCAAAGAGGCGATCATCGAGTGCATCTAGCGCAGTACTTGTGGCGACGGAAGGGACGTCTAACGGAAACGCCGTGGCGTCGACGGTAATCGTGATGTTATCGGAAATGCTCGGTGTCCCGCCGGGATTACTGATGCGGCGCATGATCAGTTCGCCAAAGGTCGCATCGCCTGATCCGATAATGTAGCCTTCGGTCGCCGACGGATTGTAGTCATCCACTCCGCGCGGGCTGTCGGGTCCATCGGCGCCCGTACCAGTCGTGATCAGGTTGCGAAATGCAGTTACCACAATTGGCCCGGCGCCTAAGATCGAGCTTTTCCGGACAACGAACGCCGTCGTTGTGGTGAAGGCTCCGGTGACGGCGTCGAACATGTTGCCGCCGATATAGAGGGCGTTGTTGTCGACGCCCAACGACGGGTAGTCTAGGAATTCTCCAGTATCGCCGCCCCCAACCGTGTTCTGTTGAAATTGAAAAAATGTCCAAACGGTACTTGCGCTGATCACGCCATTGCTGGCCGCATCTGAAACCGCAATGAGAAGCCGGTTCGGGTGATCGCCGATGTGGTTGGAATCACTGCTTGGAAGATCAATGATGGTAAGGAACCAGCGGCCGGACAGGCGGTCGTATCGAATTTGCGGATCGCTCGTAATATTAACCGTGATACCTCCTCCCAAAGGAGTCATGACCGATTGGAAGAAAACGTCGGGATCCGCGTTGACTACGCCGTCGGCAACCCCTGTAGCCTTACTGAAGGTCCGCAGCCGGCCGTTTATAAAAATAAAAAATTGCGATGGGCCAACCGCACCCATCGAATCCGGCGGGAACGCGCCGGTCTCTGTCGGGCCAGTCACGCCATCGAACTTCAATCCGACCGTTTGGGAAAAATGCGGCCCGGAGGGAGCGCCGGCTGCGGTGGACGTTGCGCTTGAGATATTGCGCCCCTCGCCCGGAGGGATTTGTCGATCAAAGCGTGCGGCCGGAGCTTGGGGCCGGTTGCGCCGCCCGGGAATCTCGAGTTCGCGTTTTATGAAAGTGTTCTTTCGCGGTCCTCGTGCCGCTTGGGCCGTCATGATGTCTGACGTGCGCTGGTTAATCCCCTGTTCGCCAGTCGCAGGCCGACCGAGCGTGAAGCCCCCGTTGCTGGACATCTGGCCAAACCCACCGACACCCAAAAATACCGACCCCGCGACAAGCGCCGGGAGAATAATAAGCCTGGGTTTTAACATACAGTTCGGGAGGGACGCAGGTTACTAAATCAGATTCAAAAAAAGCAGCTAGATTAATGCCGGGTGGAAGGGAGCGGGGCGAGACTATCTCAAGCTTTTGAGACGGCGCAACTCAAATTATTTTACTCAGTGTCTTTGCCAGCCTGCGTCTGACTTGAAAAGAATCCGGTCAGCGGACTGGTCGCGGCGGCCGCCCTCAGCTTCTGACCCAAACCGATCTCGTGCGCTTCGCGCCCGGCTTCGATTGCCTTCTTGAACGCCTGAGCCATGCGGACAGGATCGGATGCAATCGCGATCGCCGTGTTCACCAGAACCGCGTCCGCTCCCATTTCCATTGCTTCGGCCGCCTGACTTGGCGCGCCTAAGCCCGCGTCGACTACCACAGGCACAGTCGCCTGTTCGATGATGATTTCGATCTGCGGCCGCGTCTCGATTCCGCGGTTGCTGCCGATCGGTGAACCGAGCGGCATCACCGTCGCCGTGCCGACATCTTGCAATCGTTTCGCCAACACGGGGTCGGCATTGATGTAAGGCAAAACGGTGAATCCCTCCTTCACCAAAATTTCCGCGGCGGCCAGCGTTTCCACCGGGTCGGGCAGGAGATAACGCGGGTCGGGATGGATCTCGAGCTTAATCCAAGTCGGCAATCCGGCGTTCCCCGCCAAGCGCGCCAGTCGCACCGCCTCATCAGCGTTGCGCGCTCCGCTGGTGTTCGGCAAAAGCAGGAAGCGTGTCGGATCGATAAAATCCAAAATGTTCGCAAAAGGATCGTGTTTGCCGGAGAGGTCGACCCGTCGCAGCGCCACCGTGACAATTTCGGTGCCGCTCGCGGCGAGCGCGTCGCGCATCAATTCGTTCGAAGCGAATTTCCCCGTCCCCACGAGCAGCCGCGAAGTGAATTCCCGGTCCGCGATTTTTAATTTCGATGGCTTGTCCGACATCGCCTACAACAATAGCGAATTCGCTGTACGAATCGAATTTCTTCACGCACTTTTGTGTCGTGACCCGCTTCGATCTGCGCCTCGGAGATTGCCTGTCCGGAATGGCCAAGCTGCCGACCTCGAGTGTCGATCTTGTCGTCACCTCGCCGCCTTACAACTTGGGCGTCCGCTACCGGCAATATTCCGATCGGCAGGATCGGCAATCGTATTTGCAATGGTGCGCCAACTGGGCGGGCGAAATTCGTCGGATGCTCAAGCCGAGCGGGTCGTTTTTTCTCAACATCGGCGCCGCCCCATCAAATCCAATGCTTCCGCACGAAATTGTTTTTCAATTGCGCGATCTCTTCGTCCTTCAGAACACAATCCACTGGATCAAATCCATTGCGATCGATGATCGAACCTTCGGTCATTTCAAACCGATCGGTTCGAAGAGATTCCTGAACGATTGCCACGAATACATCTTTCATTTCACCAAATCGGGCCGGGTCGAAGTCGACCGGCTTGCGCTCGGTGTTCCTTATCAGGACAAAAGCAACATCGCCCGATGGTCACACACACGCGGCCGCGACAAGCGTTGTCGCGGCAATACCTGGTTCATTCCGTACCAAACAATCCAAAGCCGCGCGAAGGAACGACCGCATCCCGCGACGTTTCCGGTTCAACTCGCGGAGTGGTGCATCAAACTCGAGGGTACCGCGCGCGTGCGCATCATGCTCGATCCGTTTCTCGGCATCGGAAACTCGGCCGCCGCCGCCAGGAATTGTGACGTGAAAAAATTTATCGGCTTCGAAATCGACAGGACGTATCTCGCCGAAGCGAAGCGTCGGCTTCAGTTAAAGTAATTGATCGTCCGGTTTGGCTGGCGTCACTGAGATCTGGAATTTTCGCAGTGACGTGACGAGATTCCCCGGAAGCGGCCAAACCCGCTCGAAAATACGGGCGGCGAGCGGCTTCGCTGTCATGTAGCCAGCGGCAAACATCTCCAATCGCGCGTCCAGATTGTCGATGTAATGGAGCGCCATCGCCTCGGGTGTTCGCGGTTCGACCGGCGAGCCAAATTCTTTTTCACCATGGTGCGAAGCGACCATGTGCAGCAAGTGCATCCGAACATCTTCCGACGGCGGCGACAGGTTCTTCCAGGCCGCGGCGTTTTCTGCGTTCGCTTTCCGCCACAGCGCGTTCACGACCTCAATCCCGATGGCGATATGGCCGACCAGTTCGCCTAATTCGTCGTAAGTCATGACGAATCCGTTTTCTGGCAGCGCGTTTTCCCAAAGCTTTCCGCTGTCGTGAAACAGGATCCCCGCCAGCAGAAGATCGACATTCAGTTGCGGATATAATGGCGCGATCTGTTTGGCCATTCGCATCATTTGCGCCGTGTGCTCGACCAGTCCGCCCCGGCGCGCGTGATGGTACTTTCGGGCCGCGGCAGAGCGCCGAAACCGTTCGCCGAATTCTTTCACGAACGCATCGCACAGCGCGCGCAGGCGCGGATCGCCAATGAATCCGATCGTTTTGAGAATGAATTCCCAATCTTGATTTTGTTTGGCGCGCAGTTCGGCCGGCCCCTGCAGCAATTCCTGTTTCTCCTGCGCCGTCAATGGTCGCACTGTCCACTTCTGCGCTTCGAGACCGTACTGCGAATGCGAATTAAATTCGCCCGTCAGTTCGACAAAGCTCTCGCTGTTTAGAGCGCTGCAGCTCTTGTAGGCCGGATGATCGCTCCAAACTCGCAGCATCATCCGATCGCACGCATCCGCCAGGCTCAGTTCGCAATACGGCTTTTGTTCGCGCGTCAGCTTCGGCGCCGCCGATTCGACCTGCACGTGAACGCGCGCGTTCACCGGACCGTTTTGCGCCGCCCGGCGAATTTCACTCAGCGTCATCAACTGCATGTCGATCCCGCGAAACGTCCGAAATCTTACTGCTCCTTGATCACGCCGCAGGCAATCCGCGCCCCGGAATTGCCAGCCGGATCGGTTTTCAAATCGTCTTCCTTTTCATGCACGACTAGGGATTTTCCGATGATCGAATCGTTGCCGCTCAGACTGAGCTTTCCCGTCCAATTCAACCGTGCGTTGCCGGAAGCATCGGCCTCGATATTGCCAAGATCGCCGGCATGACGTTGCGCGGTCTTGGGTCCACCGTGGTGTTGGTGCGTTGGATTGAAATGCGCGCCGGCGGACGCCGCATCCGGCGCCGAGCAATCGCCGTTTTCGTGAATATGCAAACCGTGCTTGCCCGGTGTGAGATTTTGAATAGATCCTGCCGCGTACACTTGATCGCCAACCTTTGTGAATAAAACGTAGCCGGTAACTTTACTGCCCGATTTGGGTTCCAGTTGCGCCGTGATCGTTTTTGTTCCTGGGGCCTGCCCAAAAAAGGTTGCCGAACTAGGTGATTGTTCCGGTTGTGCAGCAGCCTGGGTCGCTTCCGGGGCCTGCGCAAAGCATGTCGCAGCGCAGAGTATTGGTATCAAGATAAGTGTTTTCATGTCGCAAACGTACCGCTGTCTGGCGCAAAAGAAAACTCTCAATCGAGCAGACGTTGCTCGATTCCCGAATACGCATCGACCCGCCGGTCACGCAAAAATGGCCAGTGCGTTCGATGTTCGTTCACCCGCGCCCAATCGATCTCGCCAATCACAATTTCTTCCTTGTCCACCGAACCTTTGGCGATGGTCTCGCCGTCGGGCCCGCAGATGAAACTTTGGCCCCAGAACTCAATTCCATCGCCGCCGGCCGGCGCTTCATGGCCGACGCGGTTCGCTGCGGCCACATAACAACCGTTCGCGATCGCGTGACTCCGCTGAATCGTTTCCCAGGCATTGTGTTGGGCTGCGCCGAATTCCTTCTTCTCTCTCGGATGCCAGCCGATCGCCGTCGGATAGAAAATAATCTCCGCGCCGCGCAATGCGGTAAGGCGCGCCGCTTCCGGATACCATTGATCCCAGCAAACGCAGACGCCGATCTTCCCGCGCTTCGTTTCCCACGCCTGAAATCCGAGATCCCCCGGCGTGAAATAAAATTTCTCCTGATAAAGCGGGTCATCGGGAATGTGCATCTTGCGATACTTCCCGAGAAATTTCCCGTCTGCATCAATGATCGCAGCGGTGTTGTGATAAACGCCGGCCCGTCGTTTTTCGAATAGCGATGCGATAATCACGAGACCGAGCTCGCGCGAGAGCTTTTCCAGTTCGGATGTCGATCTTCCTGGAATTTCCTCGGCCAGCTCGAAGTTTTTGTGGTCCTCGCTCTGGCAAAAATATTGCGAACGAAATAATTCCGGCAGACAAACAATTGCTGCCCCTTTCTTCGCCGATTGGCGAATAAAATCGAGCGCCCGTGAAAAATTCTTCTCCGGGTCCGGGCCGCATTTCATCTGCACGAGCGCGACTTTTGTCATCTTTGGCTCAGACATGCCGACAATTAACCACGAAGATCACGAAAGACACGAAGACCAGCGATAATTTTGTCTTCGTTCTTCGTGGTGGATCACTTCACCAAATTCGCCGGCACGATGTCGATCTTCTCAATCGTGACCCGCTTGGTCGGCTTGCTGTTTTCACCCATGCTGTTCCGGGTCACCGGTGTGTCGCCGATTTTTCCGAGCACATCGTCGCCTTTGATCAGCTTTCCGAACGTAGTGTATTGATGATCGAGCCGGGTTACTGGCGCAAGGCAGATGAAAAATTGCGACCCGGCAGAATCCGGATCGGGTTCGCGCGCCATCGAGATCACGCCGCGCTCGTGCGAGTGATCATTGAACTCGGCTTTGATTTTGTAACCCGGCCCGCCTTCGCCGTAGCGATTTTCCTTCGCCGGATCTTTGGAGTTCGGATCTCCGCCCTGAATCATGAACCCTTTCACGATCCGGTGAAAAATCGTGCCGTTGTAAAAGCCCTGCTTTGTCAGTTTTTTGAAATTCTCAATCGTGTTCGGCGCGGCATCGGTCCAAAACTCCACGACCATGTCGCCTTCGCTCGTTTTGATCACCGCCACTTCGTTTTGTGAATTCATTGGACTCTTCCCCTCCTTCTGTTCTTCGGCCGCCAAGATCGCAGCGCTCAACAACAGCGCTCCCAAGATCGACATCCTCATGTCCTTCTGTAGCGGCGGTCTATGACCGTCGCAAATCTTCAGCATGATACTCCTGAAGACTGCGCACTTTCAGCTTGGCTTTTTGCAACGATCGAATTCCGTTCGCGCTCGCCTGGGCCGCGCGCACCGTCGTCATGATCGGAATTTTTGCCGCAAGTGCGGCGTTCCGGATCATCACCTCGTGCTCGCGCGGGATTTTTCCGCTCGGCGTGTTGATAATGAAATTAATGTCGCCGTTTTTCACACGGTCGAGCACGTTGGGCCGGCCTTCGTGCAGTTTGAACACTTTCTTCACCTTGATCTTCGCTTTCGCCAGCGCGTCCGCCGTTCCGCTTGTTGAGATGATCCCGAAACCGAGCTTTAGAAATTCGCGCGCCAGCGGAATGACCGATTCCTTGTCCGTGTCCTTGACGCTGACGAACACGTTGCCCTTTTTCGGCAATGGCGGCGGCGCGGCCATCTGCGATTTGGCGTAAGCCAGCCCAAGATCGACATCCATGCCCATCACTTCGCCAGTCGATTTCATTTCTGGCCCCAACGAAATGTCCATGCCTTGATAACGCAGGAACGGAAAGACCGCTTCCTTCACCGAGAAATGTTTTGGTACGATTTCTTTGGTGAATCCGAGCTCGCGCAGATTTTTCCCGGCGATGATCTTCGCCGCCAGTTTCGCCAGCGGCACACCGATGGCCTTGCTCACAAACGGGACCGTCCGCGATGCGCGCGGATTCACTTCCAGCACGTAAACATCTTCGCCTTTAACGGCGAACTGCACGTTCATCAGTCCGCGGACGTTCAATTCCCGCGCCATCGCTTTGGTCGCTGACGAAATTTCGTCGAGTACCTTCTGCGACAAGGAAAAAGTCGGAATCACGCAGGCGCTGTCGCCGCTGTGAATCCCTGCTTCTTCGATGTGTTCCATGATCGCGCCGATGACGGTCGTTTCGCCATCCGAGATGCAATCGACATCCACCTCGATCGCGTCTTCGAGAAAACGATCCACCAGCACGGGTCGGTCCGGCGTCACTTCAATCGCGCTCGCCATGTAACGCCGCAGATCCGGTTCGTTGTAGACCAGCTCCATCGCGCGTCCGCCGAGAACGAAACTCGGCCGGACTAGCACCGGATAACCAATCTTGCTCGCGATCGCGACTGCTTCATCAGTGCTGACCGCCGATCCGCTTGGCGTTTGGCGCAAACCGAGCTTGTCGAGCATGGCCGCAAAAAGCTTGCGGTCTTCGGCCGTCTCGATGCTCTCCGGTTGTGTCCCGAGAATCGGAACGCCGGCCGCTTTCAATCCGTCGGCAAGATTGAGCGGCGTTTGTCCACCGAATTGCACCACCACGCCTTCAGGCCTCTCCTGCTCATATATATTAAGAACGTCCTCCAGGGTGAGCGGCTCGAAATAAAGCTTGTCGCTCGTGTCGTAGTCGGTCGAAACGGTCTCGGGGTTCGAATTCACCATGATCGTTTCGAATCCGAGCTCGCGGAGCGCGAACGCCGCGTGGACGCAGCAGTAATCGAACTCAATTCCCTGCCCGATCCGGTTCGGCCCGCCGCCGAGAATCATCACCTTACGCCTCCCGCTCTCACGCCGCTCGTTCTCGTCGCCGTAAGTCGAGTAATAATATGGCGTGTAAGCTTCAAACTCCGCCGCGCAGGTATCGACGAGCCGATAAGTCGGCGTGACCTTCTCGGCGATGCGTTTGGCACGAACTTTCTTTTCGTCAGATTCGTTCGCCAATGCCAGTTGTCGATCCGAGAACCCGAGCTTCTTACTTCGCAGCAATGTTTTCGTTTTCAAACACTGCGATTCGGCAACGATCTCGGCGACATTCCGCAAGAACCATTTGTCGATCTTGGTGAGATCGTAGACCTCATCAATCGACGCGCCCTTCGCGAACGCCTGGCCGATATAGAAGATTCGTTCCGCATTCGGAATCGCCAGTTTCAATCGCAACGTCTCAAGACCGACATCCTTGTCTGCGCCGTCGCCAATTAATCCGAAGCGTTTAATTTCCAAACTGCGCAGCGCTTTTTGCAGCGATTCCTTGAACGTCCGCCCGATCGCCATTGCTTCGCCGACGCTTTTCATCTGCGTAGTCAACGTCGGATCGGCTTGCGGGAATTTTTCGAATGTGAACCGCGGCACTTTGACGACGCAGTAATCAATCGTCGGCTCGAAACAGGCCGGCGTTTCCCGGGTGATGTCGTTCTTGATTTCGTCGAGCGTGTATCCAACTGCGAGCTTGGCCGCGATCTTCGCGATCGGAAATCCCGTCGCCTTTGACGCGAGCGCGCTCGAGCGCGATACGCGCGGATTCATCTCAATCACGACCATGCGGCCGTTGTCGGGGTGGACCGCGAATTGAATGTTCGATCCGCCGGTCTCGACGCCGATCTCGCGGATGACCGCGAACGCGGCGTCGCGCATCATTTGATATTCCTTGTCGGTCAATGTTTGCACCGGTGCTACGGTGATCGAGTCGCCGGTGTGAACGCCCATCGGATCGAAATTTTCGATCGAACAGACAACGACGCAGTTATCCATCCGGTCGCGCATCACTTCCATTTCGAATTCTTTCCAGCCGACGAGCGATTCTTCAATCAACACCTCGCTGACCGGCGACATTGCGAGTCCGCGCCCTGCGATCTCATTTAGATCGTCTGGATTGTAAGCAATGCCGCCGCCGCTTCCGCCGAGCGTGAACGCCGGGCGAATGATCAGCGGAAACGTTCCAATCTCCTTGGCAATGCGCGCCGCATCCGCCAGCGAACGCGCCACGCCCGAACGCGGTACATCAAGCCCGATCCGCAACATCGCCTCCTTGAACAGTTGGCGATCTTCGCCCTTCGCGATCGCCTTGGCGTTGGCGCCGATCAGTTTCACCTTGTGCCGCGCCAGGGCGCCGTTGCGATTAAGTTCCATTGCCGCGTTCAGCGCGGTTTGGCCGCCCATTGTCGGCAAGATCGCGTCCGGTTTCTCGCGCTCGATGATCGCCTCGATCACCTCGGCGGTGATCGGTTCGATGTAAGTGCGATCGGCGAACTCCGGATCGGTCATGATGGTGGCCGGGTTCGAGTTGACCAGCACGACCTGGTAACCTTCCTCGCGCAGCGCCTTGCACGCCTGCACGCCGGAATAATCAAATTCGCACCCCTGTCCGATCACGATTGGACCGGAGCCGATAAGTAGAATTTTCCTTAAGTCGTTGTTCCGCGGCATCTGCGCAGCGCGCAGGATAAACTAATTTGCCCGAACTTCACGCGCGAACTATTTCGCCTGATACTTTGGGTTCCTGGCTTGTTTGCGCACCGCCGCGAACAGTTTCACGATGCCCGTTTCGCTTATCGTATTCGCTAGAAAAGGAGGCACGTTGATTCCGCTGTCTGTGAAAACGTGATATGTCCCCCGCGTTTTGTTCGGTCCGGCCGGCTCGAGCAGCCACGAGCCATTGACTAGTTTCACTCGAAAGACGCCGGCCTTCTCTCGCGGCCCGTATTCATTCGCCGATTTCCATTCGCTGAGATAAACGACGCCGTTTTGGCCTGGCCACGATTTCTTCTCGATCCGAATCGTGTAATCGCGATCGCTGACAATCTTGGGGGAGATCCGTTGATAAGTCAGAATCGAGTTGTGCTTTCTTTCAAGCACCCGCGCTTCTGCCGTGTAAGGCATGAAGGCCGGATACGATTCCACGTCGTCGATAACCTTGTAAACGGTCTGGCTCGGCGCATCGACGTCGCCGATCGCTTTGAATTCCTTCAGGTGCGAGTCCGGATGCGGCCGGCTGTAAATTGTGACACCGTTGGTCTGCTTAACCAGTTTCCAATCCTCTTTTGCGGTCGGCTCGGCCGCAGAAACAACCAGCGCGATTCCAACAGTAGATAGTGCGATTACGATTCGCTTCATGCCAGTGATGTTTGACGCAGACGGCGACGCCCGGATTCAGGGCAAAATCGAATCCGCCGGATAGATCACGCCAGCTTTCACCACGCTGTCGATGTCCGAAGCGTGCGCCATATCGTCCACCGGGTTCGATTTCAGAATCACCAGATCGGCAAAACAACCATTGTCGATCCTGCCGATGCGAGCCCCGGTTTCACCGCCAAAAAGTCTCGCCGCGTTTGCAGTCGCGCATTGCAGGATCTGCATGTTCGTGAGTCCCGCTTCTTTCATCAGCTGAAATTCGCGGAACAGCGCTGGTCCATGGATCGTGCCGATGTTTCCAGCGTCGGTGCCGGCGGCGATTGTGACGCCCGCATCTTCCAGTCTCTTTAGATTTGGCAGCGCAACCTCGTAAGTCTTGTTGATCCGATCGAGCGCAGCTTTCGGATCAGCCAAAGCTGCTTTGACCCGGTCCGGCAACTTGTCCTGCGGAATTTTCGTCACATCCAGTGTCGCGATCACTTCCGGATTTCCCCACTTCTGTTCCTCCGGCGTCAGATTCAGTTGGTGCGAGAACACGCGTCCGTAGCGCTCGAACACCACGAGCGTCGGACAAAGAATCGTTTTGTGATCTTTCAAAAGCTTCACGAACGCGTCATCGACCGGTTTGTCGACCACGCTGTGCACGAGAATGTCCGCGCCCTCCTCCACCGCGGCTCGCGCTGTCTCTGATTCGGTCGCGTGCACTGCCACTCGAATTTTGTGGGCGTGACTCTCCTCAATCGTTGCACGAGCCGTCGGGCGAAATGCGTCGACCGGATGATCCTTGTCTACAATGTACCAGATCTTCACCAGATCCGGTTTTTGTTCCGCGAGTTTCTTCACAAAGTCTCGCGCTTGGTCCGGGCCGTCGATCTTCACGATCGGCGGATCGCCCAAATCGAGCTTCTCGCGCGAAATGCTCGAGATCAACGGACCAGCGACTGCGACACGCGGAGCCTTGGCTGTCGCGTTCGCCTTCCTGCGGACTTCGAAATTCCATATCGGTCCGCCGACATCGACCACGCTCGTGATCCCGCAGCGGATGTAGCGCGCGAACGTGTCGTCGAGATGCGACTTGATCCACGCGACTTCATCCTTGTAGGGACGAACGCTGTTGAAATCCGCGCCATCCGGTCGCGTGAACAAATCGGCCGATTGAAAGAAGTGAACGTGGGTGTCGATGTAGCCCGGCAAAATGAATTTGCCGACGCAATCAATCTGTTTGCCAAGGGCCGCCGCGTCTTGTTTGCCCATCGAAACACGCTCGATCTTCTCGCCATTTATTACGATCGTCGCGTTCGGCAGCACTTTGCCATCGACCGGATTGATCACGGTTGCGCCGACGAGCGAGATTTTTTCGGCGCGAACGATCGTGGCCGCGATTACTGCGAGTAAGAAAGAAGTCAGTGTTTTCATTTAGGTTTTCGGTTCGTCTGCGATTTTCAGAACAATTTTGCCGCGAGTGTGATGAGTCTCCGCCTGCGCGTCGGCTTTTGCCGCGTCCGTCTGAGGCAAAACTTGCGAAACGATCGGCTTGATCTTTCCGGCATCGATCAATTTTGTGACTTCGGCGAGCTCCGCCGAATTCGGATGCGATGAAAGCGATGCGCCGCGGATTTGGTGCTTCTTAAGCTCCGCTTCGTCGCAGCGCGAGACAATCGTCACAACGATTCCGCCCTTCTTCACCACTCCATAAGATCGCTTCAACGTCTCGCGGCCCACGGGATCGAGCACAAAATCGACATCGTGCGCGATCTCTTCGAATTTTTGTTTCGTGTAATCGATCGTCACGTCGGCACCGAGTTGCTTCAGTAAATCTTGATTCGCCGTCGAAGCCGTGGCGATCACCCGCGCGCCACGGGCCTTTGCGATTTGAATGGCAAAACTTCCGACGCCGCCCGAACCGCCGTGGATGAGAACGGTTTGGCCGCTTTGAATCTTACCGATGTCGATCAACGCCTGCCAGGCGGTCAGTCCGGCCAACGGAACGGAGCTCGCGTCAACGAAACTGAGCGACTTCGGTTTAATCGCCGATTCGCCTTCGTTGGAGATGCAATATTCGGCCCAGCCGCCGCCCCAGAGCAGATACGCATAAACTGGATCGTCAACTTTCAGCTTTGTGACTTTCGCGCCGGTCTTCACCACAACGCCGGCCATGTCGTAACCGAGAATCAGCGGCAGATGCGTTCCGAATTCTTTCGCGAATTTGCCGCCGAGAATCAGTGGATCGGCCGGGTTCACGCCGCTCGCGATTACGCGGACTAGAATTTCATTCTCTTTCGGTTCCGGCACCGGAACTTCTTCCAGCTTCAACACTTCCGGTCCACCGTACTCGTGGGCAACCACGGCCTTCATCGTTTTCGGCAATGGCTGCGCGAAAACGATCGCGGGGATCACCAAAAAACTGCAGACGGCAGTTCGGCGCATCATTCCTTCGATTCCGGCACTGCTCTCTCGGCCGCTTGAAAACCGATTTTCGAATGCGTCCCGTCGCAAAACGGTTTCTCGGTCGATGCGCCGCAGCGACAAAGCGCCATTCGCGGTTCGACCGGAAACTTGTTACCGTCAGCGTCGATCAATTCCACTTCGCCCTTCACGATGTAAGGGCCATTCTTGATTGTCTCGATTGTTACTTGAGCCATGGCGTCAATATGTCATGTCGACCGAACTGGAGACATCTCTAAATGTTTCTGATCAAATAACGGCCAGACAACACTAAGAGATTCCTCGACTTCGCTCGACATGACAAAGTAGGAACGCTCAGGCTATGAAACAATTTATCGGTATTTTCTTTCTCTGCGTCGCCGCCGTTTTCGCTCAAACGCCAGCACCAAAACACCCTTTCACGTTTGAGGACATGATGAAACTTAAACGCGTGGACGAGCCGGTGCCGTCGCCGGATGGGAAATGGGTCGTGTTCGCGGCGGAAGATGTCGATCTTGAGGCCAACACGAAGATTGCCCATCTCTGGATTGTGCCGGCGAACGGCGGTGAGTCGAAGCGTCTCAATGAGACAGCGAATCACGAGGAGCGGCCGCGCTTTTCACCCGACGGCAAACGCTTGATCTGGACCTCGAAAGCGACCGATCCGACGCAAATCTGGATGTGCGACTTCAATTCCGATAGCGGGACGCTGATTGGCAAGCCGCATCAGGTGACGGACATCTCGACGGGCGCGGACGGCGGGATCTGGTCGCCCGATGGAAACAATATTGTGTTCGTGTCGTCAGTTTATCCGGATTGCTACGACGATGGGTGCAACAAGCGACACGATGAGGAGCTTAAGAAAAGCAAAGTAAAAGCGAAAATCTTTTCTCGGCTGTTCTATCGGCACTGGAACGCGTTCACCGAATTCAAACGCAGCCATCTCTTCGTCATTAATGCGGATGCAAACTTGACCGGTTTAACCGGTCAAGTTTCTGGAGCGCAAAACGTGAGCTCAGAGCCGCGCGATTTGACGCCGGGCGATCACGATGTGCCGCCGTTCCACATTGGCGGACAAGACATGTATGCGATTTCACCCGACGGCCAGGAGCTCGCCTACACCTGCAACACTGATGAAGTTGAGGCTACCAGCACGAACAAGGAAATTTTCATCGTGCCGATGGCCGGTGGCAAAGGCCAGTCCAGCTCGGACGCAAAGAAAATTTCAACCAGTCCCGGTGCCGACGAGACGCCGCTCTATTCGCCGGACGGAAAATATCTCGCCTGGCGTTCGCAAGCCCGCGCCGGCTTCGAATCCGATAAATGGCGGCTCCTCGTGCAAGATCGGCAATCAGGTAAGACGCGCGATGCAACGGAAAAGTTTGATCGCTCGGTCGGAAGCTTCGCATGGAGACAATGGGTGAATCCGGAAATAATGGATCTGGTGTTCGCCGCTGAAGATCATGGACAGTCGGAAATTTACTCCTGCATGGCGACAGAAGCGGGTGTCAGCAAAGTAGCGCGCGAATCCGGGCCATTGCATGCGGATGATCTCAGTTTTTCCCGCAGCACAGACAAGATTTTCTTTTCGAAAATGACGATTTCTGCACCAAGCGAGATTTGGTCGATGTGGTGTCATAGCTTTCTCGGGTCGTTTCCCGCACCCGAGGCTGAACCGAAACCAGTGACCCAGATGAACGACGCGGTGTTATCGAAGATCGAGATGCAGCCGTTGGAGACATTCACGTTCAAGGGCGCGAATGACGAAGACGTGCAGGGTTTCATGGTCAAGCCGCCGGGATTCGATTCGAACAAGAAGTGTCCGCTGAAGTTTTTGATCCATGGCGGACCGCAAGGGGCGTGGGGAAACGATTGGACGTATCGCTGGAACGCGGAGTTGTTCGCTGCCAACGGCTACGTGGTGGTGATGATCAATTTCCACGGCTCGACCGGTTACGGGCAGAAGTTTACCGACTCGATCAGCGGCGATTGGGGCGGCAAACCGTATGTCGATCTAATGAAGGGTCTCGATTACGTGGAGAAGACATTCCCGTTCATCGACAAGAACCGCGAGGCCGCGCTCGGCGCGAGCTACGGCGGTTACATGGCCAACTGGTTGTTAGGCCACACCGACCGGTTCAAGTGCATCGTGTCGCACGACGGCACCTTCAATACAGAATCCGTCTACGGCACGACCGAGGAACTCTGGTTTCCGGAATGGGAATTTGGCGGCCCCCCTTGGAAGAACAGAGAAAAGTATCGCAGATACTCGCCGCACCTGTCCGCCGACAAATTCAAAACGCCAACGCTGGTGGTTCACGGCCAGAATGATTATCGGCTCGATGTGAGCGAAGGATTTCAACTCTTCACCACGCTCCAGCGATTAAAGATTCCGTCGAAGATGTTGTATTTCCCGGACGAAGGTCACTGGGTGCTTAAACCGCAGAATTCGAGGCTCTGGTACAAGACCGTGAACGACTGGGTCGATCAATGGTGTAAGAAATGAACGAGTTGGCGACTACAATGGCTTGTCGTCGCGATGTCTCGCGGCGGCTTCGGCTAATTGCCGCGTGATTTGTCTCATATCGACGCTGCCGTCCGGCGCGCGTTCTACGCCGTATGCTTCCATCGGGAAATTGAGCGGCTTTTGAATCGCCCAAATCTTTTCGTGCTCATTTGGTGGAAGAATCACGGCCGGATCGCCGACCGCGATCCAGTTAATCGGCACGGTGGACTTTTCCGGCAGGACACTCTTAACGTGAACGACTCCGTTGATTCGCACTTCCGCCTGCGTTCCAATTCTCGCGCCCTGAAAAATCGTAACGCCGGTGGCGAGAAAAACTTCATCTTCGAGAATGCATCCATACAACGCGGCGTTCGGCCCAACTCGGACATAGTTGCCAATCCGAACAGGATATTTGGCGGTCGCGCGAATCACGGCGTTCTCGCCAATGATGGACTGGGTGCCGATGACGATCGGATTGCCCTGCGCCACGAGGACGGCGCCGAAAGTTACGTGCGAATTTGGGCCAATTGTAACGTCGCCGCACACGACCGCGGTTGGAGCGACAAACGCTGTTTCGTGAATCTGTGGACGTTTGCCGCGATGCTCGAACAACATTGTCGATCCTAGCGACGTCGCCGTCCGTAGGAAAAACCGCGATGCGAGCGTCCGCCGCCGATCGCGCGTCGTCCGCCGACTGCTGATTCGGGTTCGAAGAGGACAGTGTAGAGATAGGGAAAGTTCTCGAGCTTTAGCCGCGGGATTTTTCGCCCGATAAAATGTTCGATCGCCTGGAGCGCGGCAACTTCTTCGCCGTTCATGAGGGTAAACGCGTCGCCCACGTTTTGGGCGCGACCGGTCCGACCGATGCGATGGACGTAATCTTCGGCATGCTCGGGCACGTCGTAATTGATGACATGACTGACGCCGGCGATGTCGAGTCCGCGCGCAGCAATGTCGGTCGCGACCATCACTTCGTATTTGCCGCTCTTGAAACCTTCGAGCGCTTCGATCCGCTCGCGCTGGGTGCGATTGGAATGCAAAACGGCGACGGAATGATTTCCCTGTTTCAATTTATGCGCGATCCGATCGGCGCCGTGTTTGGTCCGGGAAAAAATGAGCGCGCTATCGAAGTTGGTTCGTTCGAGTAACGCCATCAGCAGATCGAACTTTTGTTCGGCCGCGACCGGATACACGGCGTGCGTCACTGTTTCAGCCGGCGAACGGCGAACGCCAATCTCAACCAATTCGGGGTCACGCAAGACCCAGGCGGCGAGGCGTTCAATCTCCGGCGGAAGCGTGGCCGAGAAAAGGAGCGTTTGCCGGTCGGTGGAAATTTTTTCAACGATCCGGCGGACATCAGGTAGAAATCCCATGTCGAGCATGCGATCGACTTCATCGAGCACGAGGATGGTTACGTCGCGAAAATGAAGCGTCTTCTGTTCGAGATGATCGAGCAGACGACCCGGCGTAGCGACGACAATATCGACGCCACGTTTGAGGTCTTCGCGCTGTTTGCCGTAACCGACGCCGCCGTGAACAACGGTGGCGCGTAAATCAGTGAAGCGACCGTAATCGCGAAAGGCGGTTTCAACTTGCGCAGCCAATTCGCGCGTCGGTTCGAGCACGAGACAACGAAACTTTCCGTGCTTCACCAGCAATGTCAGAATTGGCAGCGCAAACGCGGCGGTCTTGCCGGTGCCGGTTTGGGCAGTGCCGATCAAATCTTTGCCGGAAAGAATGATCGGGAACGCGCGGAGCTGGATCGGCGTCGGCTCGGTGAATCCCATTGCCTGGGTCCCGCGCACGACTTCCGATGAAAGGCCGAAATTATTGAATGACACAACTAGAAACTAAGGAGCACATTCCTTTAAAGCAATGCGCCTGCTCGGTCCGAGCCGGACTGGCACTTAACAAAAGATGATAAGGATTCTCGTAATCGCAGATACGCACAACAAGTTGCCGCAACAAGTCCTCGATCTTGCGCGAGAGGCGGACGAGATCTGGCATCTCGGCGACGTTTGCGAACCGACGATCACGCTGGACCTCGAAGCAATCGGTCCGCCGCTCAGCGTTGTGCGCGGAAATTGCGATTGGAACTCTGATTGGCCGTTGGTTGTCGATCTTACTCGCGAAGGTTTGAAGTTTCGGCTCGTGCACATCCCGCCCGAAGTTCCGCCTGATGATGTCGATGTTGTCTTGCATGGTCATACTCACGTTCCGCGCAACGAAAAACGCCGCGGAGTATCATTTTTGAATCCTGGTTGCGTTACGCGCCCAAGCCGCGGCTCGCCCAAGAGCGTGGCCTGGCTCGAGATCTCAAACGGCAAAATGAACTGGCGCTTGGTCGAATTGTAAGCGCGCGGAATTATTTGTCTTCCTTTGGTTTTCCGCCCCACCAGCGCCGCTTTTTCTTGGGTTCTTCCGCAGGCGCAGCTTCTTTTTCTTTCGCCTTTGGCTCTTCGCGTTTTGACTCTTTTGGTTTCGCTTCGGCTTTCGGTTCTTTCTTTTTCGCCTTCTTTTCTTCTGCCGGTTTTTCTTCGACGGTGATCGGTGAATCGACCCATTCGATCAACGCCATGAATGCGGAATCGCTCGGGCGCTGACCGAGCCGAATGATGCGGGTGTAACCGCCATTACGCTCACTCGACGCGGGCGCGATTTCGTCGAACAATTTCTTGACCGCATCCTTGTGGCGCAACGCCGCAAATGCAGTCCGGCGCGCGTGGATCGAACCGTCCTTGCCAAGCGTGATCATTCTTTCGGCGATCGGCCGGACCGCTTTCGCTTTGGCGAGCGTGGTCTTGATCCGGCGATGCTCGATCAAATTGCAAACCTGATTAGCGAGCAACGCTTTGCGATGCTCGCCTTTGCGGCCGAGCCGCACCGTATTTTTTTGATGTCTCATGTGTGCGACCGGTTCGCCGAAGCAGTTTATTTTCGTTCCGCGGCTCCGGCTTCCGCGCCGTTGCCCGAAGCGCCATCGACTCCGGCGGGTGTTTCAACCAGCCCGACTTCGAACTTCATCCCGAGACTCAAGCCAAGCTGCTGCAATTTGTCCTTAATCTCGTTGAGCGATTTCTTGCCGAAGTTGCGGTACTTGAGCATCTCGCCCTCGGTCTTTTGCGCGAGCTGACCAACGGTGGTGATGTTCGCGTTGTTCAAACAGTTTGCGGCGCGGACGCTTAGTTCAATTTCGTTTACGCTCATGTTGAGCAACTTTTTGAGCTTCATGTTCTCCTCGCTGACACCGGCCGGCGTTTCGTCGAACTCGATCACTTCTTCGTTGAAGTTCACGAAGACGTCGAGGTGGTGACGCAGAATCGCGGACGCCTGGAGCAGCGCGTCGTCGGGAGTCAATCGGCCGTCGGTCCAGACTTCAAGGATGAGTTTATCATAATCGGTGCGTTGACCGACGCGGGTGTTCTCTACCGCGTATTTCACGCGCGTGACGGGTGAAAAAATCGAATCGATCGGGATGAGGCCGATCGGCTGATCAGTCCGTTTGTTTTCTTCACCGGTGGCGAAACCGCGACCGACGCGCACTTCGAGCTCGGCGTCAAATTTGTGCTTTTTGTCGAGGGTGCAGATGACGAGTTTCGGGTTGAGCACTTCGTAACCCGCGACTTCCTGGATATCGCCGGCGGTGACTTCGCCTTCCTTGTTTACGGTGAGCGAAAGTTTTTTCGGTTCATGACCGTTGCTGGCCTTGAATTTCACTTTCTTGAGGTTGAGGACGATGTCGGTGACGTCTTCCACAACGCCCGGTAATGTGGCGAACTCGTGCTGCGCGCCGGTGATTTTCACTGCGGTAATGGCGGCGCCTTCAAGCGATGAAAGCAATACACGGCGGAGCGAATTTCCAACGGTGTGACCATAACCGGCTTCAAACGGCTCGGCGGTGAACTTGGCGTAAGTATCGGTGGCTGTGTTCTCGTCTTTGGCGAGAGTTTTCGGCATTTCAAAACGACCGTAACGGACTGGCATGGTACAAATTAAGAAGTAAAAATTATGGATTAGGAAAATGACGCGCTAGCGACACTTCATCCTTCTTAATTCTTCCTTCTTCCTTTCAATGGGCCGGGTTTCCCCTGGCGAGTGCGGTTTCACGTCCAGCGACGGAGACCCAGGGACCAACGGCGTAATTACAAAACTCGCTGCGGAGGGTGGAATAAAGAGCAAAACGACGATTTTGCAAGCCACGAGTTTTTCTGACAACCTTGCGGCCCGTGAAAGAAGCGCTCTCGGTCATCTTGATTGCGCACGACGAGGAGCGAGCGATCGACCTGATGCTAAATGGACTGCTAGAGACTTATGACCGAGAGATTCTGGAAATCGTTGTGGTGGACGACGCTTCGAAGGATCGGACGGCCGGAATCGTGGGCGATTGGGTGAAACGCAACCTCAAAGTCAGACTGATCAAGAGGACACCTCCCTGCGGAGTCGGGCGCGCTTTGAAGGCGGGGTTCGCCAATATCAGTCCTCGAGCAGAATACGCGCTCACGATGGATAGCGATTTTGTTGAAAACATTGGTCAGGTCAGAGCGTTGCTGGATGCCATTGAAAGAGAGAATTGCGACGGCGTGATTGGTTCGCGATTCGTCGAAGGCGGCAAAGTAGTTCGTTATCCGTTCTTCAAACGGCTGATGAACCGCCTGTTTCATACCGTCGTTAAAATTCTTTTTCGCGTGAAACAAAACGATCTGACCAACAACTTCAAACTTTACAAAGCACACATCTTTCGGTCGATGCCCTGGGGCAGCGACGGATTTGCCATGAACGCCGAAACCGGCCTTCTGCCAATACTGTTTGGTTACAAGCTGATCGAGGTTCCGGTCGTGTGGGTAGATCGAGATCCTGAGATGGGACGGTCCAAATTTGGCCTGCTTAAACATGGCGCCGGTTATTTGCGTGTCATCTTCCACACTCTTCGAATCGCTAAGTCCCGGGAAAGGAAACGATGAGCGAATCAAATCCAAGACGCGCGACTTGGTCCGGCACCAGTTTGTTCATTCTCACGAACCTGATCGCGCTCAGTTTCTTTTTCTCGCCGGGCACCGGAGACGTATCGATTTGGGCAAATTGGATTCGTGAAATCTCAGATCACGGAATCGTTGACGGCTTCGCTCAGAGCGGTACGGATTATCCGCCGTTAGCATTCGTTCTTCTCGCCGCCGTCTCGCGCTGCGCGACTGCATTTGGAGTTTCGCAATTTTTCGCCCTCAAGTGTTCGCTCTTTCTCTTCCTAGTCGCGACTGCCGCCTGTTTTTATTGGTTCACCCGCAATCTCATTCTCACCGCTGCGTTCGAACTCGCTCTGATCCTCAACAGCGTCGGCCTCGCTTATCTCGACATTTATTTCGCGCCATTTCTGATTGCGGGTCTTTTCTGTTTGCAGCGCGGAAACCTAAACCTCGGATTCCTTCTGTTCGCCATCAGCTGTTTCACGAAATGGCAACCCTTAATCATCGCGCCATTCGTGTGTGTTTATGTCTTTAGCGGTCCCGAAGAACGCGTGGTAGAAAAGAAGGAGCATCTCAAAACGAAGATTGTTCCCTTCGGTTTGGCTATCGCCATAGTCGCACTTCCGCTCCTGTTCGTTTTCGACTGGAAAATTCTTGATTCTCTTCAACGTGCGATGACCAGGCACCTCTTCCTTTCTGGCTATGCCCTAAACTTCGGCTGGCTCCAGACCTGGGCACTCCATCTCATCGATCCCGAGAAATATGGAGCGCTGCAAAATGGAGAGATCGACATCTTCTTCAGCCGCGACCCTCTCGTCGTTTGGCCGGACAAGTTTTTGTTTTACCTGAGTTACATCGGGATCTTCGTCGCGTTCGTACGACAGGCGAAAACATTCGAGCGCCTCATCGTTTACTCGATTCTCGGCTACATGACCTATTTCATTTTCAACCCCGGCGTCCATGAGAACCATCTCTTTCTCGTTTGTTGTCTCGCGTGGATCCTCGCCTTCCTCGATTCCGGGCAGCTGATTCGGTGCATTAATCTGAGCATGGCCGCCAACGCCAATCTCTTTCTTTTCTACGGCGTTTTCGGAGACCGGGTTGAGCGCGTCTTTGCCGGCATCGACATCACCCTCTTCTTCGCCGTCGCCAACATCTGCTTGTTCGTTGGTTTACTAATTGCCACTGTGAAAACTGACGGACTAGATCTTTGGTTTATTAGAATCCATCCGCGATAAGCTTTCCGCGCTCACCAACTGGAGCCCGCGCCGCCACCGCCAAAACTTCCGCCGCCGCCACTGAATCCGCTGCTCGACGAGGATCCGCCGCTAGTGCCGCTGCTGCGGCCGCTTAGCAGAACAGTGATCCAAAAAAAGAAAACGTCGCCCCAATCGATCGTCCAATGGCTGCCTTTGTTCGAAATGCTGACACCGCGCCGCGCGGTGCGATGAAGACCGCCGATTAGGCCGAGGATGAAAAAGAACACGACAAAGAAAAACGGGCCGAGCACGTGATGCGTTCGCTCGTGGTCGCCGACTATGATCCCGGTGCCGTGATATTCGCCGCGGATCGTGTTTAGGATTGTATCGATGCCTGCACGCAGGCCGGCTTCATAATTTCCGGCGATGAATTGCGGCTTGATGTTGTACTCGGTGATGTTGAACGCGGTCGCGTCCGGCAACGCGCCTTCCAAGCCGTAGCCGACTTGAATGATCATTTTGCGGTCTTCCACGAACACGAAAAGGACAGTGCCGTTGCGTTTATCTTTTTCGCCGACGCCCCACGACTCAGCGACGCGTTGCGTGTAAGCCGCGATGTCGTCATCGCTTTGCATTTTCGGAAAAATCGCGACCACCACCTGATTTGAAGTGTCGCGCTCGAATTGCGCGAGTTGTCGATCGAACTGTTGGGCCGCAGATTGCGAAATGATGCTAGCGTAATCGTTGAAGTAGTGCGTCGGCTTCGGCGGCATCACTTCGGTCGCGCGCAACTCATGTGACGCGAGGGCCGCGATTGCGGCAAAGCAGAAAACCGCGCGTTTCACTGTTCGCGCATTAATCTTCGACAACTTCGTCCGGCAACCCCGGGGATGTCGATCTTCGCGGAAAATGCGCGGCCAGTGCGTCGCCAATTTCCCGAATCGCATCCACAATCGCTTCGCTGAACTTCTCGTTGCGAAAATGCTCGCGCATCTTCTCGACCAGCCGCTGCCACAACTCTTCGCCGCACTTCTGATGGATCCCTTCGTCACCAATGATTGCGAACTTGTGCGCGCGGGGCGCGACGAAGATGAGCACGGCGTTCCGTTCCGGCGTTTTGTGCATGCCAAGCCGGTGAAATCTCCGGTGCGCCGCTGGCAGAGGATCACCATTCAACTTGCCGCGCTGGACGAAAACGCGGATTTCTCCGGACGTTTTCGATTCCGCATCTTGTATCGCCCGCACGATCTGGTCGTGCTCGAGCTTGCTGAGAAATTCTTTCGTTCGCATTTGCCGTTACCAGCTCGAGCCCGCGCCTCCCCCGCCAAAGCTTCCACCACCGCCGCTAAATCCGCTGAATCCACCGCCACCACTGCCGGACGACCAACCTCCACCCCCGCCACCGTACGACCACGCCCATCCGCCTCCGCCGCTGGTATAGTGATATCCGCGGCGGGGCTTGATTCGCGAAAGAAAAAAGGCGATTCCCACGAACAGGAGAAAGAAAATCAAATTTCCGGGAAAATTGCCACGCTCGCCGGATCGCTCGCGAACCGTTTTGCCCGTTCCTTTGTATTCGCCGCGAACCGCTTTGAGGATCGAATCGATCCCTTCGGCTAGTCCGCCTTCGTAATCATCATTCCGAAAATGCGGCTTGATCCGGTATTCGGTGATTTCGAACGCGGTCGCGTCCGGAAGCGCGCCTTCCAAGCCGTAGCCGACCTGAATGAACATCTTGCGGTCTTGGGTGAAAGCGAAAAGGACGACGCCATTGCGTTGCTCTCTTTGTCCCACGCCCCAGGCTTGCGCGACACGTTGCGTATAAGCGGCAATGTCATCGTCACTTTGCATCTTCGGAAAAATCGCGACGACGACCTGATTGGATGTGTCGCGCTCGAATTGGGCGAGCTGTGCATTGAATCGCATGGCGACCGTTTTTGAAACGATGCCGGCGTAATCGTTGAAGTAGCCGGTTGGTTTCGGCGGAATGACTTCCGCGGCCCGCACCTCAAGAGCGACCAGCAAAATCGCCGCGAGGGCGATGCAGCTTCGCAAGATCGACATCTGCCGTTATGGCGTGGTTGCCGCGGTCGCTGCGGGCGAAGCGGCCGGCGCGGGCGAACCGAAATTGAAATTCACTGTTGGCGCTTTCTCGGCGCCCGGCTGGGCTGCGAAGAATGGTCGTGAAGAAAATCCAAACATTCCGGCGATCATGTTGGTTGGGAACCGGCGCACGGCGACGTTGTAATCCTGCACCGTCGTGTTGAATTTGTTGCGCTCAACCGAGATGCGGTTCTCGGTGCCTTCGAGCTGCGCTTGCAGCGTGAGGAAATTCTGGTTGGCCTTTAATTCCGGATAACGCTCCACCACCACTAGCAAACGCGACAGCGCGTTGCTAAGTTCGCCTTGAGCTGCTTGAAATTGCTGCAGCTGCGCGGCGTCGGTGGGCGCTTTACTCGGGTCCAGCTGGACACGGCCTACACTGGCGCGGGCATTGGTTATGTCGGTCAACGTTGATTTCTCAAAGTTGGCCGCGCCCTGAACAGTATTCACCAGATTAGGAATCAGGTCCGCCCGCCGCTGGTAAACGGTTTGCACCTGCGCCCATTGGGTGTCGACGCCCTGCTGCAAACCGACCAGCCGGTTGTAGGTGCCCCAGAAAAACAGCCCGATGACGAAAGCAATGAAAATGACGATGACGAGCAGCCCGCCGCAACCGATCGCAAATTTGTTCATAAGATCGACAATGAGTTAAGTGGGAATCGTTCAGGAAATGCGGGGCCAAGTCAAACCCGCTATCGTCCCAGCACCAGTCGCAGAAAATAAGCGTCGGAGAATTTCGCGCTCCAACCTTGTCTGACGATGATCGCATTGAGCGAAGGAATGATGAACATGCGCTCGTAGTTTGAGCCGAGGGCCACCACCATGTCCGGCGGGGCAGCGCGGCAAATACAAATGCCGAACCAGCGGGCGCGTTGCCATTTCAGGTCGAGTTCCTTTTCGATGTCGATCTCGCGTGCGTTCGGCGCCTGACGGTTCAACCAAAATGTGAGGCCGTAAGAAGGATTCGCGCTCGAGCCGATGAATGCCTGCGCAAGCAAGCTCGAGGGAACAATTTGATGTCCGTGATAATTCCCGTGGCCGAAGACCAGCTCACCGAGTCGCGCCCATTCCCGCGCGCTCAATTCAAATCCGCTTGCTGGTAACGGATTGCCGCGGCCGTCCTTCTTGAACTCGAGGCCCGTGAGACCGAGCGGCGACAACACGTTTTCCTGAATGTAGGAGATTGTCGATTTTCCGTTCAATTTTCGGCGCAAAACTTCGTTGAAAATCTGGAGGTGACTTGGGCCGTACTCGAACGCCGCGCCGGGTGGGGCAACGAGCGGCAACTGAATTGCGACTACGTTCCGATCGTGAATCGATTGGCTGTGCAAATGTGGCGCGGGCTCGATCCCGTCGGTTTGATTCAACAACTGACGAATCGTGATCTGCGACTTACGCGGGTCATTTTTCCATTCTGTGATCGTGTCGGCGACGCGATCGTCGAGCTTGATCAAGCCGTCGCGCACCGCGCAGAGAGTGGCGATTCCCCAAAAACTTTTCGTCCCGCTGAAAATCTTGCAGCGCAACTCCGCGCCGCCGCCGTTTGCATGATGCTCGAACACGGTTTTGTCGTTTTGGATAACCAGCACGGAAAAGCCGCGATTCTTGTCTGAATAGTTCGCGGCTCGCGCGCAGTTTCCCGGCTGAATGTCAGCGGCAAATGACGATTTCGGTGTTAGAAGCGCGATTGCGAAGACCAACAGCCAGCGCATCGCAGGCGATTGGGGTCAATCGCCCCTACCTGTTTCCGCGGTTGGAGCGCTGACTTCGTCTTGTGCCAGCGGCTGCGGTCGTGGAGCGGTCGGCAGATGTCGCGTGCGCAGTTCCTCGACGTTCGGCAATTCATCGAGATTGCGCAGGCCAAAGTGATCTAGAAAGAAGTCGGTGGTTTCGTAAAGCAACGGCCGTCCTGGAATTTCAGCGCGGCCGGAAATTTTGACGAGGCCGCGTTCCATTAGCGTTTGCAAAACGCTATCGATTGTCACCCCGCGCACTGCTTCGACATCGGCGCGGGTGATCGGCTGGCGATAGGCGATGATGGCAAGCGTTTCGAGGGCGGGCGAAGTTAATCGCGCCGGCTTAGGCGCCGGGAAAAGTCCGCGGACCCAAGGCGCATACTTCGGATCGCTGGTGAGCTGCCAACCGTCGGCCTTTTCTACGAGCTGAAATCCGTGCTCGCGCTGGATGTGTTCGATTTTCAATTGTTCGATCGCGGCCGCGACTTGTGCAGGCTTTACGTTGGCGAAGTCGTTGGGCGCAAACTCGTCTTCTGCGCCTGCGTTGCGCAAAACCTCGACGATTTCTTTGATAGAGAGCGGCTTGTGCGCGCTGAAGAGCAAAGCTTCGATGAGTCGGGAGAGATTCATCAGTTCGCTCCGATCGCGCTTTGAATCGCCTCGGCGATTCGGTTGGCGTGTTTGTCGATCTTGTCGAACTCGCGGCCTTCGATCAGGAGCCGGATTTTCGATTCGGTGCCGGAGTAACGCAAAAGCACGCGACCCTGGCCGGCGAGCTCGCGCTCCACTTCGTCGCGCAGTTTCACCACATCGCGCAATTCTTCGATCGGCGGTTTCGATTTGACGACGAGATTACGTTGAGCCTGCGGATATTTCTTCAAACACTTCTTCAATTTGCTCAGCGGTTCGCCGGTCTCGTGCATGATCCGCAAAATCTGAAGCGCGCTGATGATGCCGTCGCCAGTGGTCGTGAAGTCGCGGAAGATGATGTGGCCGCTTTGTTCGCCGCCGAGGTTGAGATTTTTCTTCATCATTTCCTCGATCACGTATCGGTCGCCAACTTTGGTGCGGACAATTTTGCCGCCACTGGCGGCGAGTGTTTCGTCGAGGCCGAAATTACTCATGACAGTGGCGACGAGGGTGTTTTCGCGCAGGTGTCCTGACTTTAGAAGATCAAGCGCGGCAATCGCGAGAATTTCATCGCCGTCCACGATCTCGCCGTTTTCATCGCAAAGTAGGACGCGATCGGCGTCGCCATCGTGAGTGATGCCGACATCGGCGCCGCTCAATTGCAATGCGCGCTGAATCTCTTCGGGATGGGTGCTGCCGCAGCCGTCATTGATGTTCATTCCGTTCGGCTCGTTGTGGACCACGGCCACTTCGGCGCCAAGCTCGCGCAAGATGCACGGCGTCGATTTGTAAGCCGCGCCGTTTGCGACGTCGACCGCGATGCGCATTCCGTCGACCGACATTTTTCGCGGGAAACTTGCCTTCGCGAATTCCACATAACGGCCAAGGGCGTCATCGATCCGCGCAGCCCGCCCGATTCTCCCCGCCGTCGGCCGGATGTTGTCGATCTTGCCGGTGAAAACGAGGTCTTCGATTTGGGCTTCGACTTGGTCGTCGAGTTTGTAGCCGTCGTGCCGGAAAAATTTAATGCCGTTGTCTTCGTACGGGTTGTGAGAAGCGGAGAGAACGATTCCGGCATCGGCCCGGAGCGAGCGGGTGATGTAGGCCACCCCGGGCGTCGGCAAGGGACCAATCACGAGAACATCGACGCCGAGCGAAGTGATTCCGGCAACGAGCGCGTTCTCGAGCATGTACCCCGATAGCCGAGTGTCTTTGCCGAGCACGATCTTCGGTCGCGCGCCTTCGGGTGAGGTTCGCGGATTCAACTGGGTGAACACGTGAGCGGACGCGCGACCAAGTTTGAGCGCAGTCTCGGCGGTCACCGGTTCGACGTTGGCGACTCCGCGCACGCCGTCAGTACCGAAAATCTTGGTCGCGGGTTTCACCAGGCTACTGAAACGCCGGGATAGCGATTCGTAAACGGGAAAGTGCGACGCCTGCGGTCATCGAGTTTCATGCTCACGGTCGTGGTCGCTCAAGAAAATGCATTCATTGTCGAGTCCGAGCGCGACGGTATTCCATTTCAACGGAAATTGTTCCAACTGCTGAGCTCGCTGAATGACTGCTGACCAATTCTTGTATTCTCCCTTCACGATGTCGCGGAATTTGTTGTCCGTCCCGCTGACCGACGTGAGATAGAGGCCGTTCACCGGACCGCCGAGAACATTGTAATCTCCGAGCTCGGTCATTACCTGAACTGTGTCGGGCAACCATAAACTGCGACGGTCAGCATACCACGCGACCGCCCACGGCATGTCGGACGCAATAATTTCCTCGGGTCTCATCCAATCGTTCAACACGCCGATGAGCGCCGGCATGTAGGGCGGCCAGCGCACGAATGGCTTCGGCGGCGACAGCCACGGCGTGGCGAAGATCATTGGCAACGCGCAAAGAAGATAGAGCAGCGTGATGAAACCGACGCGTGCGAATGGGATGTTCAGCGCGAGCCGGTTAAATTGGACAAGGAGATAGGCGAGGCCGTAGCAGGTCATGAGCGGAACAAAAATCAAATGGAGCTGATTGGCGGCGACGCCTTGCTCATCGTTGATGCCGTACAAGCACATTCCGAGAACCGCGCCGCCCCACATCGCCAGAATCATCCAGCGCATCGTCGCCGTCTCGGTTTTCTTGAACGGATAGAGCAATGAGACAAAAAACATCAGCGCCACGACGCTGAGTCCAAAATATTCGAACAGATGGGCAGTCTGCCCGGTCAGGCCGCTCGTGATCTTGTCCCGGAACGCTCCAAGAAGAGCAGCGCCAGGATCGAAATTTAATTGGCGCATCCAGCCCCACTCGCTGTGGCCGATGCCGTTGAAGAGCGAATAGATGGCCACGCCGCCGGGATTACCGGACACCGCGAGCGTGCGGATCAGCCACGGCAAATAAACGATCGCCCAGGCTCCGAGGATAATGGCGGCTGACCATCCCCGCGGCCGAAAAAAGAATGCCGCGAAAGTCGCCGCGCCAAAAAAAATCCAGACAGTGAGTGCATGAGTGAGGGCGAGCAAACCAAACACCGCGCCGATGGCAGCAAACCATTTCCACGTCGGTTCGCCGGCAAAATCCGCTTCGACTGCGCGAACGCAGAGGTAAATTGCGACATTGAACAGGAGAAGCAGCAACATTTGGGGCAAACCGGAGAGCGAGTACTGCCACATCGCGTCGCAAAGCAGCACCAGACCGCAAGCCAGCAAGGCCAATCGCCGATCAAACAATCGGCGCGCGCCAAAAAAGAGCGCCGCGACCGATGCGACAAGAGCCAGGATCGACATCATCGCAATCGCCCGGTCGCCGGCGTAGATGACCGTGCGCTGGCCGATTTTCCAGTACGGCTTTACGAACACCAGAGCAACCGCGTCGACTAGCGATGGAAGCGGCGCGTTGTAGGTGTCGGTCCAGATTTTTTGCGCGATGTCGCGACCATGTCGTTGCAATTGGCCGACGGCGCGCGGTCGAGCTACTTTGGTGTGCCAGCCTTCGCCACGAGCGATCGCGCGCCCGATCTGGGCCTGATCCATTCCCTGCGAGGTCGAAAGGCCGCGGAATTGGTACAAATAAATGGCGGCAATGGCGATAATACCGAGAGCAACCGCGCCGCGCTTGACCCAGATCGAAGCTCCGCCTGCTTCGAGCGCGTGGACCGCAGTTTGAATAAATTCTTCGCTACCCGGCATTTTATGTCCGCTCGACGTTGGCGGTGGCTTTCTTCTCTGCGTTCAATTCGTTGATTTTTCGGTGAAGTGTTCGCCGGCTGATGCCGAGTTTCTTTGCGGCCGCAGTAACGTTTCCATTCGTAGTCGCCAAAGCTTGCAAAATCAATTTGCGCTCGGTTTCGTGGAGATCGAGGGGGCTTGCTTTTTCGCCGAAAGCTTTCGCCGGCGAAATGCCGCTGGGAAGAGTGGCGCCCGCGGCCTGACGGAGCGCGGATGGCAGATCGCGCAGCGTGATTTTCGGTCCGGTCGCCATCACGACGCCGTGTTCGATGGCGGTGCGCAGCTCGCGAACATTGCCCGGCCAGTTGTACATCAGTAAGGCGTTCATGGCTTCGGGCGTAACATCGACAACTTGTTTGTCGTTGGCCTTGGAGAATTGCCGCAGAAACGCGCGAACCAGCAGCGGGATGTCGTCTTTGCGGTCGCGCAACGGCGGCATGACGATGCGCACGACGTTGAGACGAAAATACAAATCGTCGCGGAACTTTCCTTCCTTCACCAGTTGTTCGAGGTGCTTGTTGGTAGCAGCGATGAGGCGAACATCCGCGCGCAAGGTTTGATTCCCGCCCACGCGCTCGAACGCGCGCTCTTCGCTGATGACGCGCAGTAGTTTCACCTGAGTCGCCAGCGGGATCTCCGCGACTTCGTCCAGAAAAATCGTGCCGCCGTTCGCTTGCTCAAAACGTCCGACCCGGCGCTCGTGCGCGCCGGTGAAGGCGCCTTTTTCGTGCCCGAACAATTCGCTTTCGAGCAATGTCGGCGAGAGCGCGGCGCAATGGACGGTTACGAATTTCGCTTTGTTGCGCCGGCTGAGATTGTGGATCGCGTGGGCCGCGAGTTCTTTTCCGGTCCCGCTATCGCCTTCGATCAAAACGTTCGCGGACGAGGGCGCGACCTGGCGAATGGTATCGAGCACTTCATGCAACGCCGGCGAATCGCCAATGATGTTTTCGAGGCCGTAGCGCTCGTCGACCTGTTGTCGCAGAGTCCGATTTTCCTGCTCCAGCCTGCTGTCCCGCAGCGCGCGCGAGATCAACAGCTCGACCTTGTCGAGATTCAACGGCTTGGTCACGAAATCGTAGGCGCCGCGCTTCATCGCTTCGACCGCGGTGTCGACCGAACCATAGGCTGTCATCATGATGCAAATCGGCGGTTGCGGCATTTTCAATGCGCGATCGATCAGTTGCATACCGTCCTCGGGGCCGAGGCGAAGATCGGTCAAAAGAAGATCGACATTCTCGCGTTCGAGCACATTCATTGCGCCTGCGATATCGCCGGCGACATAGACGTCGTAATCATTTTCGAGCAGGCGACGCAAACCATCGCGGGTGGCTTTTTCGTCGTCGACGATGAGGATCGTGGGCTGGATGGAATCCATGGACGGTCTTGGCGCAGGGACTGCGCCAATTATTCTCACTCAATCGCGCGATCTCTCAACGAGGAAGATGCGTCAATCATGGGAGCCCGCAGTTTCGTGATAGGCCGAACCGGCTTGGTAAAGCGCAAGCTTGCTGCGCAGCGATTCCGCAAGCGAAGTGATACCGTTTGTCTCGGCAATTTCGAGTGCGCGTTGCGCGACCTCTACTGCCTCTGAAAATTGCTGGTTCTCCGCGTACGCTGCGGCAAGCGTGTGCAGAATGATCGGATCGTTTCCGCCAGAAAGTCGATTGGCTCGCTCGGCGAGCAGAACGGCTCTGGCACCGTTACGCACTGCCGGGTCTGAAGCGGTCGCCAACAGCCAGGCGAGATTGTTTGCTGCGAGAATCGATGCTGGTTCGGTTTTCAAAGCAGCTGCGTATTCGCGGACGGCGTCTTCGATTCGTCCCTGCTGACGAAGTGCATTAGCGAGATTGTTGTGCGCATTCGCGTAATCGGGCCGCAGCTGGATGGCTTTCCGATACTGAACGATCGCTTCGTCGACATCGCCTTTCTGGCGGAACGCGTTGCCGATGTTGTAATGGCTCTCGGCGTGATCGAACGGAAGCTCGAGCGTCTTCCGAAATTCCGCGATCGCCGCGTCGGTCTCCCGATTTTGCAAAAGCGCATTTCCGAGATTGACGTGCGCCTGAGCGTGGCGCGGGAATTTTTCGACCGCTTGCCGCAAATGCGAGATGGCCTCGTTAGTATCGCCTTGTTGGAGCAACGCCGCGCCCATATTGCTCTCGGCGTCGGGATCGTTGGGTGAAATTTTGAGCGCCGTCTGAAAATGGTCCATCGCTTCGGCCATTCGACCGTTCTGAGCGAGCGCGTTGCCGAGATTGTTGTGGTCCTTGCTTTGATCAGGCCAGAGCTCGAGAGCCTTTCGAAAATCGCCAATAGCTTCATCGACACCGCCGCGCGCGGACAAGAATGACCCAAGATTGCTGTAAGCCATCCAGCAATCAGGATTGCGTGCGATGGTTGTTCGCCAAAGCGTTTCGATGTCGCGGTAATCGCGGCATTGCCGCCAGCTCAACGTGCCGAGGCTTAATAGAAGCGCGCCATAAACAGCCGGACGCAGAAAGGATCTCCTCCAGGAGAATGAATCCACCGCGCCGGTGATTCCAGTAGCGACCAAGGTCAACGGACCGACGCAGGCGAGATATTGGAAGTGATCCGCGACAAACGAGTAGATGAACGGATAGACATTGATGAAGCCGAGCGCGGGAGATAGCAGGCCGAGGAAGATCAGTGTTGCCGCAAGCGGCCCGCGGAATTTCTTCCGAAGCATCCAGGTCAGCACGAGCAACAGAGCAAGCGCGAGCGGGAAAAGGTATTGCCACCAGATTCCGGCGCTGATTTGCCAGCGCGGATAAATGAAAGTCAGCCTGGCCGGCCAAAAAAGTTTGAAGAGGTAAAACCAAAAATCGCGTCCGGCGATGAGACAGCGTTGCAAGATCGACAATTGGAAAGGGGCGCCTTGCGCGCCGACAAAATTTCTCTCGACCCACGCGGTGAAAAGCCCGGCGCCGATTCCGAGACCAAAGAACGGCAGCAAGGGAGCGACATCGCGCTTCTGGGAAATGCTTTCTCGTTTCCACCACAAGACGACCAGGATGATCACCGGCAACGGCGCGATCACCGTTTTCGACATCAGACCAAGAAGAAAAAGAACGAGCGACGCGATGTAGGAACCGCGGTTTCTGGTTTCGTCGAAATTAAGATAACTCAGGATCGCGGAAAAGAAAAAGAGTCCCGACAGCGTGTTCTTTAGTTCGGAGATCCAGGCGACGGATTCAACCTGGACGGGATGAAGCGCAAATAAGGCGGCGGCCAACCACGCGCCCGGAATTTTTAGCCGCAGCAAAATCCGGAGCAACACGATCGCAGCCAGGCCGTGAAGGAGAATGTTAGCAAGGTGGTAGCCGACGACCGAATCGCCCCAAAGTTTTTGCTCGAGCCAGAAAATGCTGTGAACGAGCGGATAATATTGCTGAGTTGCGCCGAGCCGGGTCCAGATTTCGACCAGCCCATGTCCTGAGCGCAATTCGGGCTGAGTGATGTGGGCGTTGTCATCCCAAATCGGCTTGCCGGTCCAGGCGGGAAGGTAGGCGAGCGCGGTGGCCGCGATCAGCAACAGAGCAAAAAGCCAGAGCCGCTGCGAAGTTTTCGATTCGCCTTCTCTGTCTGGCTTCGCCATTCAGCTTGCGCTCGATTTCGAATCGCCCGCTTCCAACATGCGGACGCGTTTGTCGATGTGCGGAAGACGAATCGTCAGGGTGAGTCCCTTGCCTTCGCTGCTTTCGATCGACAGCTCGCCGCCGTGCTCGCGCACGATTCGGCGCACAATCAAAAGTCCGAGGCCCGTGCCGCTGCTTTTGGTGGTGAAATAGGGCTCGAACACGCGGCTGAGATTTTCCGGTGAAATGCCGCCGCCGGAATCGGTGAACCGCACAATCACGTGCGAATCGTCCATGTCGGTGCGGATGCGCAAGATTCCGCGACTCTTTATCGCTTCGAAGCTGTTCTTGATCACGTTGTAGAAAGCCTGCTTCATCTGGTCGCGATCGAGCTCGAGCAACGGCAAATCAGAGCGCAGCTCCTGCTCGACCACGATGTCGCGGTCTTTGATTTCCGGCGCGAAAAAGCGGACCGCTTCCTCGACAATCGCATTCACATTTTCCGGTCGCAGCTGAGGACGCGTCGGCCGAATGGCGCGGAGGAACTGGCTGATGATGGAATCGAGCCGGTTCACTTCGCCGCGCGCGACCGCGACCGATTCCTGAAGTTGGCCGCGCTTCGCTCCATCGAGTTTGCGCGCTTCGCGCTCGATCAACTGCAAATGAATGTTGAGCGAGTTCAGTGGGTTTCCAATTTCGTGAGCAACTCCGGCCGCGAGCAACGTCAGCGCATTCAATCGCTCCGACTCGAGCGTTTGCTGTTCGGTGCGGCGGCTTTCGGTGATGTCACGCAAAATAATCGCGTGGCCGACGGGTTCGGCGGAGATGTCGATCTTGTCATCGGTCGATTGGCGCTCGATTAACAACGGCACGATGTAAAAATTAATGAACCGATTGGCCGGATAAAAAATCTCCATGTCGCGGCTCACCGCCACCTCGCTTCGCGAAAGCGATGCCCAATCGAGCCCGCGCACTCGCTCGTCCAAACGCTTGCCGAGTGAGTCCTCCGCTTCGAGTCCGAACAATCCGCAGGCGGCATCGTTCAGGTAGGTGATTCGTCCCTTTGAATCGGTGACGATGATTCCCTCCTGGATCGAATTGAAAACCGTCTCGAGAAATCCTTTCTCCTGGGCCAGCTGCAAAAAATAATTCTGAACATCCTCCGGCCCGATTTTGCCGAGGCGACCGATCAGTTTTTCAACAAAGCCGGCCTTCATCGCACAGCCGTCACGTCGATCTTAGACATTTCAACGCGAATATAATTCAACACCACCGGCGCGAGGACCATTCCCGGTATTCCCATTAGCTCCTCGCCAATGATCAATCCGATCAGGGTCAACCAGACCGGATTGCGGGTCCAGCCGCCGATGATTTTGCTGTTCAAGAAATACTCGAGCTTGTGAATGAGGATTAGAAACACAAGCGCGACCAGGCCCAGCTTCAAGGAAATGGTCGCGGCCAGGAATACGATGATGGTATTGCTGATCAAATTGCCAACGATGGGCAGAAGCCCGCAGAGAAAAGTGACGCCGATGACTACGGCGGCATGTGGCAAATGGATAATGAGAACAAAGATTGCCGTGAGCACGGTGTTAATGCCGGAAATGATAATTTGCGCGCCCATTACAATCTCGAAGCTGCGGTAGAGATCGCGGAACCGCGCAGTCACTTCAGCCGCGCACATCGCGTAGAGATTGTTGGCTGGCTTGTTTGGATTCGCTCCAAAATCGGGCTGGCCGCGAAAGAAAAGACTCGAAGCCACGACGATGCCGATCACGATGAGGACCACGAGGGTGCTCGCGGTCCCGGCGAACTGCGCAACGTTGCGCAAGTAATGGATCTCCTCTTTGAGCTGATCGATCACGAATGCTTTCAGCGTTTCGAAATCGGTGAAAGGCAACGCGATGTTTTGCTTTTCCGCCCATGCCGTCGCCGGCGGGATAGAACTTTCGGCGATCTCCGGCAATGCGCGCCATGCCGCTCGGGCGAAGTAGCCTGCGGCATAGGCGATTCCCACCAAAGCGATTAAGAACAACACGAACGCCAGCCATTTTCGATTAACCGCGCGAAAAAGCGTCCGCAGGGCGAAGTAGGCAAAGAACGCGCTGAGAAGCAGCCCGCCCAAATGCAACGCTGCTGCCATCACGAACGTCGCGATCAGCACGCCATAAGAGATTTTTCCCGGCGTGCTCATCTCACGATGAAAGATGTCGATCTTACGCGGCTTGTCCCGTTTCTTTTTCGGCGCGCTCCTTGAGCGCGGCTTTGCGCGAAAGTTTTACCCGGCCTTTGTCGTCGATGCCGATGCATTTTACCCAGATCATGTCGCCAACTTTGACCACGTCTTCGGTGCGTTTGACGCGGAAATCCGCCAGTTCCGAGATGTGGACGAGACCGTCCTTGCCCGGTAACACTTCGACGAAAGCGCCGAACTCTTTGATCGAGACTACGCGACCCTGGTAGGTCTGGCCGATCTCAATCTCTTTCGTCATGCCGCCGATAATTTCTTTCGCGCGCGCCATTGCTTCGCCACTCGTGGCGTAAATGTGCACCGAGCCATCGTCTTCGATGTTAATCTCAGCGCCGGTCTCGGCCACAATACCTTTGATCGTCTTGCCACCCGGGCCGATAAGCGCGCCGATTTTCTCCGGATTGATCTTGATGGTCTCGATCCGTGGCGCGTACTTAGAGAGCTCCGCGCGCGGTTTGTCGAGCGCTCCGCGCATGATCCCGAGAATTTTGGTGCGCGCTTCCTTGGCGCGTTGAATCGCTTCGGTCATGATTTTGTGGCTGACGCCGGGAAGTTTCAGGTCGAGCTGGAACCCGGTCACACCGTTATCCGTCCCGCACAATTTAAAATCCATGTCGCCGAAATGGTCTTCCGAACCGATGATGTCGGTCAGAAGCTCGTAACGTTTCAATTGCCGATCTTCGCCATGCTCGGTGACGAGGCCGACAGAAATTCCCGCGACCATTCCCTTTACCGGGACGCCAGCGTCCATGAGCGACAGCATTCCGCCGCACACACTCGCCATCGAGGTCGATCCGTTCGATTCCATGATCTCGCTTGAGATACGGATCGCATAACGAAAATCGTTTTCGCTTGGAATAATCGATTCGAGGGAACGCTCGGCCAATGCACCGTGACCAATCTCGCGCCGTGACGCACCGCCGGTCCGACCAGTTTCGCCGACGCTGAATGGTGGAAAATTGTAATGCAAAATGAATCGTTTCGATGTTTCGCCGCCGCCGTAGGCATCGATGTTTTGCGCTTCTTCGATCGGTGCCAATGTCGTGAGTGCGAGTGCCTGAGTTTCGCCGCGTTGAAAAATTGCGGAGCCATGGGCGCGCGGTAGCACGCCGACTTCGCAGGTGATCTGCCGCAAATCCTGATAGCCGCGGCCGTCCATGCGTTTTTGTTTTTCGAGAATGTTTTTGCGAAACGCTTTCTTCTGCACGTAATCGAACGCCTGCGAGATCGAGAACGCGTCGGCTTCGGGATGCTTTTCCAAAATGGCCGTCTTCACTTCTTCGCGCAGCGCTTCGACCGCCTTGGCCCGCGCCACCTTGCCTTGGGTGTAAAGCGCGCCTTCGATTCGATCGCCCGCGACCTGATAGGCAACTCCGAGAAGCTCCTCTTTAACATGGAGAAGCGGCATCTCGCGTTTGGTTTTGCCAACCTGCGCGGCCAGTTCCTTTTGAATGCGAATCATCTCGCAGGCGTGACCGTGCGCGAACTCGAGCGCCTTCACAAAATCGGCTTCAGGAATTTCGTTGCCCGCACCTTCGATCATGATGACGTCGTTCTCGGTCCCGACGTAAACCAGATCGAGATCGCTCTGTGTTCGTTCGCCATGTGTCGGATTGGCGACGAATTGACCATTCACGCGGCCGACGCGCACCGCGCCGATCGGCCCCGCGAACGGAATGTCGGAAACGCAAAGCGCCGCCGATGCGCCATTGATCGCGAGCATGTCGGGATCGTTTTGTCCGTCGGCGCTAAGCAGGATGGAGATAACCTGCGTGTCGTAAAAATATCCCTGTGGAAACAACGGCCGCAGCGGACGATCGATCATGCGCGAGGTGAGCGTTTCCTTTTCGCTGGGGCGACCTTCGCGTTTGAAATAGCCGCCCGGAAATTTTCCGACCGCGGCTGCTTTTTCGCGGTAATCGACCGTGAGCGGGAAAAAATCCTGTCCTTCTTTAATGACGGTGGCCGAGACCGCGCTCGCCAACACCATGGTGTCGCCGCATGAAACGATGACCGCGCCGTCGGCGAGCTTGGCGATTTTGCCGGTCTCGATTGAGATTTGTGTGGCACCAATTTGGGCCGTGACCTTCTGTTGCATATTTAGTTAATCCTGGATTGTGCGAGTTCCAGGCCGGTCACCCTGACTGTAGGTTTTAAACCCGTTGTCCGGCAGCTGCCGGACGCGAAACTAAAACCTAAAATCCAAGGTGCCTTGCGACCTGGTTGTCGCGTTTATCTAACTTTCGAATCGGCGTCGCTCTGAAAACTGGACGCTCACATCGACATAAAATCTTGGGTTATTTCCGCAGATTCAGTTTGTCGATCAGCTTCTTGTAACGTTCGGCTTCGGACCGGCTCAGGTAATCGAGCAGACTTCGGCGTTGGGCCACCATTTTGAGCAGTCCGCGGCGCGAAGAGTGGTCTTTGGCGTGGCTTTTCAAGTGCTCGGTCAGTTGTCCGATCCGGCGCGTCAACAGCGCGATTTGTACATCGGCGCTGCCCGTGTCCTTCCCGTGCAACTGGAACTGCTTGATATCCAGCGTTTCCGTGTTCTCAGCCATTTCGAAAGCGCCTATTCTAAATGAAGTCGGCGCTTTCGCAAGCGCCGCTAGTTCGGCTCCGGTGGCCTGTCGCTCCTGAAATCGCGCGTCCTCAAGGAGCGACGGCACCGCCCCACTTGCCCCAGGCCCAGAGCAAGAGCACCGCGCAGATCACTGACATGATGAAGCCGGCGGGATGAAACGCAGCTCCGGGGGCGGGCTTGGAAAAGACTCGTCCAATCAAACCACCGACAACGGATCCGGCAATGCCGAGGACCGTGGTCATGATAAACCCGAGGTGTTGCACTCCGGGCAGGAGCGCGCGCGCACACAAGCCGACAATGAAACCGACAATGATCGACCAAATGATGTGTAACATGGGATTGATGCTAAGCAGGTTGCCTGTTCGAAGGCGATTCTTTTTTAGACTAAGATTCGAACCTGCCCTTCCGGGGGCTTACGCGTGTTGAAAAACGCGTCAAGGGCAGTGCTGCCTTGTAACCTGGTACGGCTGGTTTCGCTGTTTTACAATGGCGCGTGAACAATGATCGCGAGCGTGGTTTGCTACAGCGTCCTACCGTAGTTTGTCACTTTCTCGTTGGATACTCGTGCCATCGCGCTCTTTGCTGATTGCTTCAAACCTTGGCAGAATGATCCGTTCCAGAGTTACAAGCCGCCTGTCTCAGGTCGCGCTTTTTGGTAGAGGTGTCGCACTTGGTTGAGACTCCTTGGGCTTTTGAACCAGTGTTTCGAGCTTTGTTTTCAACTCTGCTGCATTCAAATCCCTTGGTAGATAGGTGATGTACATTGATTGTCCTGTCATAGGGGTTTTAATATCCGGCGCCATCAACGGTTGATTGTTGAACATTAGGAGAAGGCGCGATCCAACATGTGCGGAGGTGAGCTTTTTTAGCGCCTCCGCGTCTTTGGCGGTCAAACGAAGCTCGAGTGATCGCCGGTCTTCGGTTGGCGATGAATAGCCGCCATCCGGTTTTTGGCGGCCCGGCCGGACTCCAAACGCTACACCCTCGAGTTGAGAAATTGTAAAATCCGGTTTGTCGCTAATGTACCCGAGGTTCGGAAACCTAGAGAAATCGGCCGCGTGCAATCCCGCT
>Ga0209328_10000004_pt1 | contig 41217 bp, 36 predicted proteins | sample JacPinW_OM3H0_M1_FD_187954 | JGI IMG/M metagenome (GOLD analysis project Ga0209328, IMG submission 187954) | Forest soil microbial communities from Algoma, Ontario, Canada - Jack Pine, Ontario site 1_JW_OM3H0_M1 (SPAdes) (version 2) | ecosystem: Environmental > Terrestrial > Soil > Boreal... | reverse complement strand
CGCTGGCATCTCAAAAATTTCGCCGGCGAGGTGATCGATTCCGCTGACCAGACTGCAACCGCCGGTGATGAAAATTCCCGCGCCGACATAATTGATGAACGGCTCCTCTTCGACTGTCCGCTTGAGCAGCTCAAACGTTTCGCGCAATCGCAAATGGACGATGGTGTTCAATGTCTCGCGCTCGATCTCCCTGCCGGCGAAACCGGAATCGTCCTTGAGCAAGATTGTTTCGCCGGGCAAACAGTTGCCGAGCACGCAACTGCCTTCTTCGATCTTTAATTTCTCCGCGCGCGCCATTGGAATGCGCAGACCCATCGAAATATCGTTGGTGATGTGGTCGCCACCGACCGCGAGCACGCCGCTCTGTTTCACGGCGCCATCGACGTACAAAATGTAATCAGTCGTGCCGCCGCCGATGTCGACGACCAGGGCACCGAGATTTTTTTGGTGTTGGGTCAGCACCACCTGCGCCGAAGCCAGCGCGCCGAAAACGACGTCTTCCACGTCCAGGGGTAATTCTTTGACGCAGCGGATCGTATTTTGGATCCGCGTCCGGACGCCGTGAATAATATGGAAATCGGCTTCGAGTTTTTGACCGAGCATGCCGACGGGATTGAGCACGCCATCCTGACCGTCCACGTGGTAGTGCTGGATGATGGAATGCAGGAACGCGTTCTGCGCCGGAATGCTGACTTCGCGCGCGTTGACCTTTACATCTTCCACGTCCTGGTCGTCGATCTCGTCGCGGTCTTCTGGCAACATCACGCAACCGCGATTGTTGAAACCGCGGATGTGTCCGCCAGCGACCCCGACATAAACGCTCCGGATCATCACGTCGCTTTTTTGTTCGGCGTCAACCACCGCTTCGTGCACGCACTTCATCGCCGTTTCAAAGTCGACAATCTCGCCTTTGCGCACGCCGCGCGACGGCGCCTGGCCGACTCCAAGAATTTTCAACGTTCCATCGGGACGCGTCTCGCCGACCACGACGCAAATCTTCGACGTTCCAATTTCCAAACCAACAATTAGATCACCACTTGCCATGTTATTAATTTTTCCTGAAAGGTTGCAAAAATCCGCGCTTCGTTGGCGTCGCCGTGGGCGATGGAGTCGCCTGCAGTTTCGCGGCCAAAGGCGTTGATGAAGGCGGTGCCTTCAGATGCGATTTCTTTGCAGCGGTCGCAGCCGACGGTTTGGGCGCCGCGTTCACCGGAATCGCCTTCATTACCCGCGGCGGTTCTTCCGGCTTGATCGTTTCATTGATTACTTCCGTCGCCGGTTTTTGGAACGTTACCGGGATGTTGCGTTGCACCAGCAGATTCACGGTCGCGATCTCGCGGTGCGCATCGTCCGAATAAATCAGGAACTGCTCCAGTCGCTGAAGTTGGAGATCGAGATTATCGAAGCCGAATGTGACTCTGCTGTGGTTCTTATCCGTCACGATCAGGCAATACCCTTTCGAGACGTCGATCTCGCGAATCTGAAATCGGGTTTGCATGAAACTACGCGTGCTCAGCCGCAGCAACTCAAGGGCGGCTTTGGTTTCCGGCGATTCGACGGTTTTCCCGGCATCGAGCGACTCGCTCGCGCAACCCAGGATCAGCGGCAGTCCCAAATATTCCGGCAGCAACTTCTTCTCCTTCATCAAAACGCCCCGAGCGTCCACCAAAAATGCGGCGTCGGACGCGAAAGGATCGGAAATTTGTTTCTCGCTCGTAATCCAGGCGATCGGCTTGCGTTCGACAATCCGAATGTCGATTTCAGCCGGAAGTTTTCGGATCACTTCGACCTCATCGATCTGCGGTAAATCCTGCAATCGATCGTGCATCCGCGCGAGATTCACCCGGAAAATATTTTCGCCTTCGTGCAGATTGGCCACGTTCAGGATTTGCTCGCGCTGCAAGGTTCCGTCGGTCTGGACCTCGATGTTACTCAGTTTGTAGTCGGGATTATCCAGGAAAAATCGTTTGGCTGCGAACCGCGCTCCGACATAGACCCCGCTAAGCAACGCAATAACGAGTGCGATCTTGGAAAAAACAACCAGCACTCGACGGTTGCGATGCGCGACGGCTTTGCGCGAACGCACTTTAACATCAAGCAAATGTTGCTGCCGCCGTTGGCGGAAGCTGGAGAGACGCTTGTTGCGCGCGCGGGGTCGTTGCTGTCGCCTCATCGTCCAGTGCGCTCCCTTCTCGCGCGCGAAAGTTCGATGATGCGCAGGCAAAGATCGACATAGCTGATTCCGGCCGCGGCGGCGGCTTCCGGAAGCAAGCTCGCCTCTGTCATGCCCGGAATCGTGTTCACCTCGAGCACGAACGGCTCGCCTTTGTTCGACAAAAGAACGTCGACCCGCCCGTAGACAACCAGGCCAAGAGCGCGAAACGCCGCCAGCGCCAGCTCCTGAATTTTTTTGGTCAAGCCGGCATCGACTTTTGCCGGACAAACATGCTCGGCGCTCGCGCCGGCCTGCGGATTCAAGAACGGGTACTTGGTATTGAAATCGTAAAAGCCGCCCTTCGGAATTATTTCAAGAATCGGCAGGGCCTGATCACCGAGGATACCTATCGTCAATTCGCGGCCAGACACAAATTTTTCCACCAACAATTTGCGATCGTACTTCGCTGCCTCCTTCAAAGCCGAATCCAGCTCGTCTTCTTTTTTCACGATCACGATTCCAACGGTTGAGCCTTGTCGTGCGGGCTTTACCACGAGTGGCAGCGACATTTTCGGGCGCTGATTGGCATCGATCACTTCCGATTCCGGGGTCGCAACCTTGTGCTCGAGAAATTTTTGTTTCGACAAAATTTTGTCGAATGCAGTGCGGCTTCCTTCGACACCGTCGCCGGTATAGGCGACGCCGCGGTCTTCCAAGATTTTCTGGAGCTGCCCGTCTTCTCCGAAAGTTCCGTGAATGCAGTTGAAGGCAACATCGACATCCTTCGATAACGGGAAACTCTCATCGCGAACATCGACATCCATCACGTCAATACCGAGCGAGTGCAGCGCCTTTGAAACTCCGCGGGCAGTTGCGAGTGAAACATCTCGTTCCGATCCCGGTCCGCCCATCAATACCGCAACCTTTTTTGGTAGTCCCCCCTTTTTCATTTAGCCCTCCTCGCCCACAATCTGGACCTCGGTTTCCAAATCGATTCCGCGGTTCGCCTTTGCAGCTTTTTTGATTCGATCGATCAGCTCGAGCATGTCAGCCGCCGTCGCGCCGCCGTCGTTCACGATAAAGTTGCCGTGCACTTCTGAGACCCGCGCTTTGCCCACAGCCGAGTTTTTTAAACCCAGCTCATCGACCAATTTTCCCGCCGGACAACTATCCGGATTTTTGAAAATGCAACCCGCGCTCTTCGCGATCGGTTGAGTGGTGCGGCGTTTTTCCTGCGATTCCTGCAACCGCAATTCGATTTGGTCTCGCTTGGCCGGAGTTCCGCGGAACGTTGCCGAAACTGCGAAATTTTTCTCGAGTAGGGGAAAATGACGGTAATGCACTTCCAGCTCGTTACGTTTTTTGTCGTGCACGTTTCCCTCCGAATCGAGATAGCGAACCCTGACAACTTTTTCGAAAGTTTGGGCGCCCATCGCGCCAGCGTTCATGCGGAGCGCGCCGCCGACTGCGCCCGGAATTCCTTCCATCCATTCCAGTTCCCCCAGATCCGCACCGCGCGCGGCGTAGGCGATTTCTTTCAACTTCGCGCCCACTCCCGCCGTGATTTCGTTGCCGTTGATGTCGATCTTGTCGAAGTCGCCCCCGGAGGGGTGAACAACCACGCCGCGAATTCCGCCATCCCGCACCAGCAAGTTTGAGCCGCGGCCGATGGCGAACAGCAGCAGATTTTCGCGCCGGCAAAAGCGAATCAGTTCGCTGAAGCCTTTTTCGTTCCGCGGCTCCACCCAAAATTGGGCCGGACCGCCGACGCGGAGTGTGGTGTGTTTGGAAAGCGGTTCATAAAGTCGAACGTCTCCGTCTTCGCCCACAATCTCTTTTATTTTCTCGGCGATGACGAGATCGGCGGCGAGGATCGACAATTGTTCGTGAATATTGCCTGCGCCGAGGCTGAGAACGAGATCGCCAGCGTCGAGCATGTTACCGACATCGCGGTGAACCCATTCCAAACGCGGCTGGTACGAAACACCGCGATGGCCGTGGGCCGCGATTTCATCGGAGATCATTTGCCCGGTGACGCCGGGGATCGGCGACTCATTCGAACCGTAAATGTCGGTGATCACAACGCGATCGGCTTGATCGAACGCCTTCCCGAATTCCTTGCGCAGCAGTTTTGTCCGCGAATAGCGATGCGGCTGAAACATGGTCAGCACTCGTCTGCGCCCGACCGATCTCGCCGTTTTTATTGTCGCTTTGATCTCGGTCGGATGATGTCCGTAGTCGTCGACCAACAAGAAACGCGGACTGTCGTATTTGATCTCGAATCGGCGGCGCGCGTGTTGAAATTTGGTCAGCGACTTCGCGATTTTTTCGAACGGCACGCCAAGCTCGGTGGCGAGCGCGATCACGCCGAGCGCGTTCCGGACGTTGTGCTCGCCCGGAACGTTGAGAATCGCTTCGCCTATTTTGTCGGCGCCGCGATAGACGGAAAAAATCGAGCTGAAATTACGCAGCTCTACATCGCTCCCGCGGTAATCCGCGTTCTCGGACAAGCCGTAGCAGATGACGCGATCGCTGGATCGACATATCCGCGTCGCGTTGGGTTCATCGGCGCAATAAAAGACTTTGCCGCTGGTTTGCCCGAGCAACTGGCGAAAGACTTTCTCGATCGCGGCCAGGTCGGCGTAAAAGTCGAGATGTTCCTCCTCTATATTAAGTACCAGAGTATGCTCGGGGTGGAAAAAGGCGATGGTTCCATCGCTTTCGTCGCCTTCGGCTACGAAAAATTCGCCGCGGGCATCCCAATGAGCGTTCGCGCCGAGAATGGGAATCTCGGCGCCGACATAGTGTGACGGGTGCAAACTGCCTTCGCGCAAAGCGTGGGCGGTCATCGCCGAAGTGGTCGTTTTTCCGTGCATGCCGACGACTAGAATGCCCCGCTTCGCCGACATGATCGCCGCCAAGGCCTCCGCCCGACGCGCTGCTCGCTTTCCATTTTCGCGCGCGCTTTTCAAAATCGGATTGTCTGGCTTGATCGCGGACGAATAGATGACCAGCTCCGCATCGCGGGCGTCCTCGGCGCGATGTTGATGATAAAATTTCAAGCCGAGACGCTCGAGTCGATCGGTCTCCTGGGAATCCAGTTTGTCCGAGCCGCTAACTTCATGGCCGAGTTGAAGGAGAAGCCCGGCGATTCCGCTCATCCCACTGCCGGCCACCCCGATCAAATGAATGCGATGGTGTTCGCCCGTTAAAAATTTCGCAAGATCGACAGCCGTGGTCATGATCGTGTGAATTTCTCCATGGTAGTCGCGACCCGATCGGCCGCGTCCCGGGGCGCCAGGCTGGCGGATTTTTCAGACATCCGCCGGAGCTGCTCCGGATGATCGACCATTGCGCGGATCTTCTGTGAAAGTAATTCGGGCGTCAGCTCTGATTCTTTCAAGACGAACGCGGCGTCGGCATGGGCAAAGATTTCCGCGTTGCATGTTTGATGATCGTCGGCGGCGTAGGGGAACGGAATTAAAATGCTGGGGAGGGCGAAGAAAGCGAGCTCGGCCAGACTGGCGGCTCCGGCTCGCGCGAGTGCAAAATCGGCTGCGCTGTAGATTTGTTCCATGTGATGATGAAACGCGAACACCGACGCGGGAATTTGTTCGCGTTGATAATTGTCGGTTGCCAGGCGCTCGTCTCGCGCGCCGGAAAGATGAATGATTTGAAGCGGAGCGCCTCGAAGCAGCGGCAACGATTTAATGACGGCCTGATTGATTCCGCTCGCGCCCTGACTTCCGCCCATCACCAGCATTGTCGTAAGATCCGCCTGCAATCCGAGTTTTTGCCGCGCCGCTTGTCGATCCACCCGTTTAAGTTCAGTTCGAATCGGAGTGCCGGTGATTTCGGTCCGGACTTTGGGAAAGAATTGCGCAGCCTCTTTGAATCCGAGCAGGACGGCGGCGACCATTTTCCCCGCCAGCCTGTTGGCTTTGCCTGGGATCGCATTCGATTCATGCACAAGCGTGGAGATTCCGCGCATGCGTCCGGCGAGAATCGGCGCTGTGGAAGTGAATCCGCCCATTCCGAGAACGACCTGTGGTTTGAATTTTCCGTAAATTGATCGGCAGAGCGAAAGACTTTCGGTGAATCGCCGGATGAATCCGAAGACCGCCGGGGAATAGAGCGATGGAAATCCAACCGTGGGCAGTTTCTCGAACCGGAATTGGGACCGGGTGGAGAGCGCGAGACTGTCGATTTCCTTTTCGGAAATGAAGAGGAGCACTTCGTGTCCGCGGTCGCGCAAAACTTCAGCGACGGCGATGCCGGGGAACAAATGTCCGCCGGTGCCCCCGCATGCGATGATCGCGTTCATTCGGTGATTGCCGATCTTGTGCGCTAAATTCGCGGAGTCATGCTCACCTGCAGCGCGGTTCGTTTCTTGTTGACGGGCTCGAGGATCGCCTGCCGGTAAATATTCAAAAGCAAACCGACGCCAAACAGGCAGGCAACCAGATTCGAGCCGCCGTAACTGATGAAGGGAAGTGGCAGACCTTTGTTTGGCAAAAGCGAAGTGGTAACGCCGATGTTCACCGCGGCTTGCAGCGCGATCAGCGAGATGACACCGGTCGCGGTCAACAATCCGAAACGGTCTTTCGCGTGCAAAGCAACCATGATTCCGCAAACGATCACGACCACGAAAAGAAAGACCACCAGCAAACTGATTCGCAACCCAAGCTCTTCACCGATCATCGGGAAAATAAAATCGGTGTGCGCGTAGGGAAGGTAGAGCATTTTCTGGCGGCCATTGCCCAGACCGAGACCTTCCATTCCGCCGCTGCCCCACGCGATCAGCGCCTGCATCTGCTGCAATCCGGCATCTTCCTTGTAGCGCTCGAGATTGGTAAACGCGACGAGACGTTCCATGCGCGCGTGCGTAGCCGCGACGAAAATCACGCTGCTTCCGATCACGGCGAGCAAGCCGAGCAGAATCGGATTTGTCCCGGCGACGAACATCACCACAAATGCGGTCATGCCGATCAGCGTCGTTGTTCCGAGATCGACCTCAAAGAGAATCAGAGCGAGCAGGGCGCTCACGATCGCCAACGGAATTGCAAAGCCGAACAGCGGATGACCGGCGCCCTTTTCGTAACGCGCGAACCACCAGGCGAGAAAGAAAACAGCTGCGAGTTTTGCGATCTCGGATGGTTGAAAACTCAATGGTCCGATGCCGATCCAACGCCGGGAACCATTGATCCGCATTCCGAGATGCGGAACGAAACAAAACGCGAGCGTGATCGCCGCGACCGCGAGCCAGAGCCACCAGGTCCGCTGCCAAAAATGGTAATCGACTAACGCGGCCGCGATGCAGACGATCAATCCCACGCCGAGCCAAAGCGCCTGCCGTTTTAGGAAGAAGAAAGCGTCACCGTGACTGTCGCGGGCAAACGCGCTGGTGCTGAAAAGCATCACGATGCCGATGACGAGCAGTCCAAGCACCGCCAGAAATAAAACATAAGCGCTTTTGCGACGCATAGGATCGACAACTACTCGGGTTTCTTGGCTGCTTTGGCCGGAATCAAAAGTTTTTGCCCTATTCTTAGTTTGCGTGGGTCGTCGATGTGATTAAGCGCGACCAAGTCGTCGTACGACACCTTGAACTTCTTCGCGATCGTCACCGGATTATCGCCTTTCGCGACGATGTAAGTCTTTCCGGAATCAGAAACTTTCATTTGCATCTTCGCGGTGGTTTTTTGCGCAGCTGCCGGACTCAACGCCATCATTTGCGGTTTTGTTTCTACGGAAGGTACGCCGACCGTGCTCAGCACTGGCGAAGACGAGAGCGGTGCTTGACGCGTTTTGATCGCGTTGAATGCGATGATTCCAGCGACCGCGACGACGTGCAAGAGGAGCACAATCAGCAACGCCCGCGAAAGTTTCATGCTCGGCTCGGCCAGATCGCCGTAATCAGCGGTGGTCGCGCCGATGCGAAACGGCTGGCGCACCGCAGTGGAGCGAAGTTTTTTGCGTCTGAATTGGAGCAGCTTTGGCATTTTGAACTTCCTTTTCATTGAGGGAGGGCTTGGACCAGCGCGCGGAATTGGTCGCCGCGGTCCGCGTAACTCTTGAACATGTCGAAGGAAGATGTGCCGGGCGAAAAGAGAACGACTTCACCCGATTTAGCGGTGGCATGGGCGCGTTCGACTGCGTCAGCCAGCGATGCAGCCATCTCGGTCTTGACCGCGCCGTTCCAGTCCCGCGCGATTTGCTTTGCCATTTCGCCGATCAGAATTGTTGCTCGAACTTTTTCTTTCACCAATGCCCGAAGCGGTTCGTAGGTGAATCCCTTGTCTTTCCCGCCTGCGATCAAAACCACCGGCTTGGTCTGGGCCTGCAAAGCTTTCTCTACCGCGTCCAGGTTCGTCGCCTTGGAATCGTTGATGTAATCGACGTGGCCGATTTGCCGAACGAACTCGCACCGATGCGGCTGCGGTTCGTAGGTGGACAAGGCCGGAACCATGTGTTCGAACGACAACCCGCGCGCGTGACCGGCCGCGAGAGTCGCCATGAGGTTTTCGATGTTGTGCGAGCCGCGCAGCTTCGTCTGATTCATGCGCAAGACGGGCTGGTTTTGAAAAACGATCGCGCCTTCGGTTAAACGGAAGTCGGCGCGATTGGTGTAGGCGCTGAAGGTGATCTTACGCGCGTGCAGCTCCGGCAAAGTCTCGCTCGCGTTTACGATCGCGATGTCGTCAGGCGTTTGATTTTCAAACAATCGCAATTTTGCGGTGCGATACTCGCCGACCGAGCGATAACGATCGAGATGATCCGGCGCGAAATTCAGCCAGAGCGCGATCGATGGGTGAAAGGTTTGGATCGTTTCCAATTGAAATGAACTGACTTCAACGGTGAGGACGTCGCATTTTGTTTTCTCGCGAGCAACTTCGGAGAGCGGTTTGCCAATGTTGCCGCAGGCGATCGTCTTCTGCCCGCATTGGTTCAACATTTGCGCGAGCATTTCGGTGGTCGTGGTCTTGCCGTTGGTTCCGGTCACCGCAATGACTGCCGTGTCGCACAAACGCCATCCGAGCTCGAGCTCGCCGATGATGTCGATCTTACGCGACCAAAAATTTCGCCCGAGGGCCGAAGCAGCATCAATCCCCGGACTCGTGACGACGAAATCGTATTTGTTTGAATCGCGATCGGCGTCGGGGCCGCAAATCACCCGGACTCCTTGCCCGCGCAGATTGTCGATAGTGGACCGGAGAAGTTCTTTTTCGTCGGCGCTATCAAGAACCGTGACATTCGCACCTTCCGATTTGAGAAGGAGCGCGGCGGCCGCGCCACTCAAGCCCGCTCCGAGAACTGCCACGTTTTGGTTCGAGTAACGCAAATCTTTACCTCAACTTCAAAGTGGCCAGCCCGAGAAGGGCGAAGATTCCGGACACAATCCAAAACCGGACGATCACGGTATTTTCTTTCCAACCGGCGAGCTCGAAATGGTGATGGAGCGGCGACATGGCAAAGATGCGCTTGCCGGTCAGCTTGAAACTTAGCACTTGGAGAATGACCGACACGGCTTCGATAACGAAGACCCCGCCGACCACGACGAGCAGCAACTCTTGTTTGCAACAGATCGCCACCACGCCGATCAAGCCGCCGATGGCGAGCGAGCCGGTGTCGCCCATGAAAACTCTCGCCGGGTGACAATTGTACCAAAGGAATCCGAGACCGGCACCGACCAGCGCGGCACAGACGACCGTGAGTTCCGCAGTGAAGGGATAAAACGGAACCGCCAGGTATTCCGCGATTCGGAAGTTTCCGGCGACGTAGGATAGCAATGCATAATCGAACGCGACCGTGACCGTGCAGCCAATGGCCAAACCGTCGAGACCGTCCGTGAGATTAACCGCATTCGAAGAACCGACGATCACCAGCGCAAAAAAGAAAAATGTGAACCAGCTCATGTTCGCGACCACCGGCGACTTAATGAACGGCACAAAAAGCTCGCGGGCCTGGACTTCAAGCAACGGACTGGTCAGAAAAACCGCGGTGATAATTCCAGCCAAAACGAATTGGAAAAGAAGCTTGATCCGGCCGCTGACGCCGGACGGATTTTTCTTCGTCACTTTCAAGTAATCATCGGCGAATCCGAGGGCGCCGAGGTAAAGCATCGCGAACAGCGCGAGCCAGACGAAGCGATTGTCGGGGCGAGCCCAAAGAAGACTGGAAATAAAAACTGCGCCCATGATTAGAACGCCGCCCATGGTCGGGGTTCCTTGTTTGCCGCCGTGCAACTCCGCCAGGCGATGAACTTCCGCCGCTTGACGAATCGGCTGACCGAGCTTGAGCGCGGTCAAAACGCGAATGACAAAGTTTCCGAACAAAAGCGAAATCAGGAACGCAGTGATCGCCGCAGCGACTGCCCGAAACGTAACGTAGAAGAAAACATTAAAGCCACCGACGTGCTCGCTTAGCCGATGCAGGAAATACATCATACGCGCGCGCTTTCCTGTTGTTTTGCGAACGCAGCAATGACTTCTTCAGTGCGGGCCAGTCGGCTGCCCTTAATCAGCACCAGGTCTCCGGGCTCGGCGATTTCCGTCAGCAGGTCGGCGGCTTCCGATGTCGATCCAACGGTGTCACTTTTTTCGAGCCCGGCTTTCTTCGCCGCTCGAGAAATGATTCCGCCCATTTCACCGATTCCGATCAATTGATCCACGCCAAGCGCGGCGGCTTCTTCGCCCACTTCTTCGTGGCCGCGTTGCGTCTCTTGTCCGAGCTCGCGCATTTCGCCAAGAACCGCAATTCTTTTTCCATCGGCGTCGAGCTCCACCAGCGTCCGCAGAGCTGCTTTCATCGAATCGGGGTTCGCGTTGTAACTGTCGTCGAGAAATTGCACCCCGTTAATTTCTTTGATTTGTAATCGCGCTTTGGTAAGCGGGGCAGTCGCCAAACCGATGGCGCATTCTTCTAGGGAAACCCCGAAAGCCCGCCCGGCCGCGACCGCGAGCAAAGCATTTTGCACCATGTGCAGACCGGGTACCGACAGTTGCGCGCGGCAACGATGCGCGCCCTCGATGATGGAGAATTCGGATCCGTCGGAGCTTTGTTGAATGTCGATGGCGCGAAGAACGCCGTTATTGATTCCGGCAAGAGCCAAGCGCGCGTTTGTGCGTTTCGCGATTCCGTCACTGAAAGGATCGTCCGCATTGAGGATCACGGTTCCTTCGCTGCCGACCGCTTCGGCCAGCGCGCCTTTTTCCTGCGCGATAGCTTCGCGAGTGCCCATGAATTCAATGTGGGCAACGCCGACGTTGGTGACGATTGCCGCGTCTGGGGCAGCAATTTTGGCGAGCGCGGCGACTTCCCCCGGATGATTCATGCCGATTTCCCAAACGCCGACCTCATTCCCTGACGTCGCTTCCAAAATCGTGCGGGGCAGTCCGACGTGATTGTTGAAGTTGCCTTGAGTTTTTGTGACCAGAAATTTTCGGCCGAGAACGGACGCAGCGAAATCCTTCGTGCTGGTTTTTCCGTTGCTGCCGGTGATGGCCAGAACTTTGAGTGAAAGCGATTTTCGGTAGTTCGCGGCGAGATTTTGGTAGGCCAGCAACGTGTCGCCGGTGCGAATGATGCCAAACTTGGCGGGAACTTTTCCTTTCCAGTCAACATCGACAATCGCTCCGGCCGCTCCCGTCTTGGCGACGTCTGCGACAAATTTGTGGCCATCAAAATTTTCACCCCGCAGGGCGACAAACAATTCGCCGTTCTTAATGGTTCGCGAATCGGTGCTGATTCTTTCGACCAACTTTTTTCCGTCGCCTTGTTCGAGCTTTGCCTCGGCCAGATCGGTAATTTGTAAGATCGACAACGGATTCATTTAAATTCCACCGGATGGCTTTCGATCGCCCGTCGCGCCACCTGAATGTCTTCAAAGGGCACCGTGTGATCGGCAAACTCTTGATAATTTTCGTGACCTTTGCCCGCGATCAACACGATGTCACGTGGCTGTGCGATCTCGACTGCGCGCGCAATCGCCGCCGCTCGGTCGGTGATTTTTTCGAAATGATTGCCGCGAAAACCTTTTTCGACGTCAGCGATGATTTTGTCGGGATCTTCTTTGCGCGGATTGTCCGAAGTGATGATGGCGCAGTCGGCGTTTTGATCGACGACCTGGCCCATCAACGGCCGTTTTTCGCGGTCGCGGTTTCCGCCGCAGCCGAAGACGACGATCAAACGCCGCGGTTCCAGTTCCCGCAGCGTTTTGATAACGTTGAGCAGCGCGTCCGGCGTGTGCGCGTAGTCGACGAAAACCTGGAACTGGCGTTTGGCTGGAACCATTTCGAGCCGGCCGGGAACTTGCGGTGATTTGCCCAGACTGAGGACGGCTTCGCGCAGACCAATGCCGAGCGCATTGGCGGCAGCGAGAGCGGCGACCGAGTTGACGACGTTGAATCTTCCGATCAACGGCACGCGGACGAGATAACTCTTACCGCGCGCATCGAGTTGGTAAGAGGTGCCGCCAAATTCCATTCGATAATTGGAGACCCGAAAGTCGGCTTTCAATCCCGTACCGAAAGTTACAACCGAAACTTTTCCACCACCGCGGATTCGTCCCGTGGCGAACCTGTCGATCTTTTCGATCAGTTTCTGCCCGTAACGATCGTCGACGTTAATCACAGCGATCGGCTTCTTCTTTTTCTCCTGTTGCCCCAGCTGTTCGAACAACTTCGCTTTGGCCGCGAAGTAATTTTCCATCGTCCCGTGATAATCGAGATGGTCCTGAGTGAGATTGGTAAACACGGCAACTTCCCAATCAAGGCCGCGGGTGCGTTCCTGTGCGAGAGCGTGCGACGAAACTTCCATCGCTGCGGCCCTGCAGCCCGCGTCCCTGATTTGCGCCAGCAATTCCTGAAGATCGAGCGATTCGGGAGTCGTGCGCGCGGCCGGCAGAACCCGCTCGCCGATTTCATAACGAACCGTCCCGAGCAAACCGCAACGCAATCCGGCTTTCTCGCAAATGTGTTTAATTAAGAATGTGGTGGTCGTTTTGCCGTTCGTGCCCGTGACACCGGCGAGTTTCAGTTTTCGGGCGGGGAAGTTGAAGAATTTGGCCGAGAGATCGGCCATTGCGGCCCGCGTGTTCTCGACAACGACGCAGGTGGCGCGTGAAGTTTTGTCGGCGCGCTCGGCAACGATCACCGTGGCGCCTTTTTCAATGGCCTGGCCGATGAAGTCGTGGCCATCGCTCTTTTCGCCGCGCAATGCCACGAAGAGGCCATTCCTCTGCACACGGCGCGAGTCATACGCGATGCTTTCCACCGCGCGATCAGCTGGGCCGATGATTTCGCGAACTGGAATCGCGCCGAGAAGGGTTTTGAGCTGCATGAGGGTCCGCCATTCTTATGCCAATGAGTCAATGGCGCGAACGACTGGTTAAGGCAACTCGCTCCACGGGGATGGCTTTGCGAATCTCCTCATGCGGCTCAAGATCGAGATAACGCGCGGCTTTTTCGGCGATGCGGGAAAAAATCGGACCGGCCACCAGTCCGCCATAGTTTTGTTCCGGTTTGGTTTGCGCATCGTCGAGCACGACGAGACCGACGAACTGCGGGTTTTCAGCCGGCAAATAGCCGCAAAACGATACGACTTCTTTCCCTTTTTCGTAGCCGCCGTGTGGACCGACTTTTTGAGCGGTGCCGGTTTTTCCAGCGATGGCGAAACCGGGAACAGCGGCGGCGGCGGCAGTGCCGCGATCGCTGACTACGCCGCGCAGCGCGGTGCCAATTTGATTCGCAGTTTGCGGCGAGATGACTTGGCGAAGAACGATCGGCTTCAAGGTGCTGATGGTTTTGCCGTCACTACTGGTGATCGATTTCACGATGCGTGGCGTCATCAGCTTGCCGCCGTTGGCAATTGCGCACATGGCGGTGGCCATTTGGAGAGGCGTCACTCCGATTTCGTGGCCCATCGGGATGCGAGTGATGGAAATCTTGCTCCACGATTGCGGCGGCCGAATCAGGCCAGGAATTTCGCCGGGAAGCTCGATCCCAGTCCGCTCGCCAAAACCGAAACGCCGGATGTATTCGTAAAATTTTTGATCGCCGACGCTGACCGCGAGCTTGGCCGCGCCGATGTTGCTCGATTTCACGAGAATATCTTTGACGCAGAGATCCTTGAAGGCGGCGTGATCATGGAGTGCGCTGCCGCCGTAATTCCAGACGCCGTTTTCGCAAAAGATGTAGGAGTCGAGGTCAAACTTATGTTCGTTGAGCGCGGCGGCGGCAGTCACGATTTTGAAAGTCGAGCCCGGCTCCATCATGTCGCAGATGGCGCGGTTTTTCATTTGCTCGGGTTTCGCTTCGGAGCGCTTGTTCAGGTCGAAGGCCGGCCGGCTGGCCATGGCCAGGATTTCACCGGTCTGCGGCCGCATCAGAATAATCATCGCCTTTTTCGGCGCGTATTCGCGCATAGCGGCGTCGATTTCGTTTTCGACGATGTTTTGCAGGTTTAGATCGATGGTGAGGTGGACCCGATAACCGTTGCGCGGGGCGCGCTCCTGACCGCGGTAGAGGACAATTTCCTGGCCGGCGCGATTATGCTCGATATAGCGATAGCCGTCCTGGCCACGCAGGTATTCGTCAAGCGAACCTTCTACTCCTTGAATGCCGCGATGCTCAAAGTCGGTGAACCCGATGACGTGACAGAGCATCGCGCCGTTTGGATAAATACGGGTCGCGTCCTGCTCGAAATAGATGCCGCGCAAATTCTTGGCGCGCAGTTTCTGGCGAAGCGAATCGGCATTCGCCTTAGCCACTTCTCGCTTCAGAACGATATAGCGCCGATCGGTGTGAAGTTTTTCCGAAACTTCAGCGCGCGGGAGTTTCAGCTCTCCGCTGACAAGATCGACAATCGCCTCAACCTCGCTCAGGCGGGTTGCGTCGGCGACCACCGTTTCGACCGGGATGTTGTGCGCCAGGACTTCGTTGTTGGCATCGAGGATTGTACCGCGCTCGGCAAAGATCGGCTGCTTAATGACGTGTTTTTCAGCAGCCCGTCCGGCGTACTCGTCGTGCTTGATCATTTGGAGATAGATCAAGCGAAACGAAAAGAGGCTGAAGAGGAGAATGAAACCAAGGCAGATGATCGTGCATCTTGTTCGGCTGTTCCATTTCATCTCGCGCTCCGCTGGTTCGAGACGGGTCGAATTGCGTCGTCGGGATTTCGATTCGGAATGGTCAGCCGGACGATGTTGTGTTCGGCGATCGGAATCATCTTGAGGTAACCTTCCTTCAATCGCCGCTGCAGCGCGGAACGAGAGGTGAGCGCGGCGATTTGCGCGCTGGCCACTTCATTTTGCATCCGCAAGTTGGCCACTTCGGTTTCGAGCGCCTTTTTCCGATCGCCCAGATGATAGAGCTGCAGGGTCAAATAAACGTAACTCAAACCTGTTACCGCCAGAAACGCGGTCAGGACGATCCACCGGGCAAGCGACGCAGCATTGACGGTGTTCCAGTTTTGTCGCCGCGAACGGTTCATCCAATTTTCTCCGCCACCCGCAACTTCGCGCTGCGCGAACGTGGGTTCATGCGACGTTCGTTCTCGCTCGGCTCGATTGGTTTTCCGGTCATGAATCGGAGATCGAATTGCGGATTCCGCCGCGGTTCCGGCCACTCTGGGCGGTCGAGCCATTCGCGGCTGTGATCGCGAATGAAATTTTTCACGATCCGGTCTTCCAGTGAATGAAAGGTGATGACGGCGATGCGCGCACCGAGCTCGAGTCGCGCGGTCAAAACATGAAGACCCTGTTCGAGCGCGCCCAACTCATCGTTCACTTCCATTCGCAACGCCTGGAACACTTGAGTCGCCGGATGTCTGCGTCCGTGGCGGCCCACTACTTTTTCGATCGCGCGGGTCAACTGGAGCGTTTCGGTGAAAGGCACATCCTTGCGCGTCTTAACGATCAAACTGGCGACGCGTCGGGCGGCCGGCTCTTCTCCGAGATCGCGAAAGATTCGAATCAGATCTTCTTCGCTGTAACTGTTGACGACATGCGCGGCGGTGATTGTCGATCTTGGATCCATCCGCATGTCGAGCGGACCGTTGCGCATCATGCTGAAACCGCGCCACGCGTTCTCGAGTTGGCGGGATGAAACGCCGAGGTCGAGAAGCGCACCGCCGATTTTTTTAACGCCGAGTTGATCGAGCACTTTGTCGGCATCGCGGAAGTTGGCCTGATGCAGCGTGACGCGTCCGCCGTAGGGCGCGAGTTGCTCGCGCGCTTCCGCGATTGCATCCGGGTCCTGATCGAGCGCGAGAACATCGGCGCCAGTTTTCAAAATCGCTTCGGTGTGTCCGCCACCGCCGACGGTTCCATCGACAACTAGCGAACCCGGGTGCGGCGCGAGCAATTCGACCGCTTCAGCGGCCAAGACAGGGTGGTGATAGGTGAAGTCCTCCATTTGCTGCGGCTCCTCTTCCAAGATCAGCGGTCCGGTCACAAACCGGACCGGACGCTCAAACAATAATGCGTTCATCTGTGGGTTGATCACAAACCAATGACGTTGGCGACGTGTTGGTAAGTCGGCGTCTCCTCCTCGTGCGCCTTTTTCCGTTTCTGTAAATTCCAAATCTCGAATCGGCCCCGCCCGCCTACGAGTGCGACTTCACCTTTGAGGCCGACTTTTTTGCAAAGGTGTTCCGGCAAAACGAGACGGCCTTGCTTGTCGATTGTTCCATGCTCCGCGCGGGCGTGAAGTTGACGAAAAAAAACGCGACGGTCGCGCGCGGAAACATTCGGATCGGATTCGGCGTCGGCGCTCATACGAGAAAATTCTTCAGGCGACATGACCAGGAGAAATAGATGAGTCGCTTCCGGAAGAATGATGAATTCCTCGGCAGCACCGCGGCGCCAGCGCGCGGGAATGGTGATTCGATTTTTTTCGTCGAGGAAGTGACGAAACTCGCCGGCGAAGAAGCGTTGGTCAGGCGTATGCATGGGCGGGTGGAGAATTGTTCCATTCTAACCCACTTTTCCCCACTTTTAACCACCTTCCGTGTCGCCCGTCAATAAAAATTAATTGCCGACTTTGCCCCTCTCAGTCCGGCGCGCGACTGGAGGAAGAAACCCGTCTGACCAAGGATGAGACGTTACCCAATAAAGTGATCTACAAATACGATCCAGCCGGAAAACAGATCGGCTGCTCGATATTCGGCGCGAACGGGTAACTAACTTCCGGAACAGTATCGCCTACGCGGACCCCCATCCCCTTCCAACGGCCTCGGCCGCTGATAGCTTGCCCGGACCCCGAAAAGAGGCTAAGAAGGCAATCCCCATGATTGATTACATCCAGAAGGGCGGGTTGCTGATGTGGCCGATTCTGGCCTGCAGCATTGTCGCTATCGCCGTTTTTGTCGAACGGTTCTTTTATTTGCATCGCGCGACGATTCACGTCGGCGAATTTCTCAAGGGACTTTCGAATTTGATCCAGCGGCGGAATTTTGCCGAAGCCCTGCACGAATCGGCCGGCACGCCCGGCCCGGTCGCGCGAGTGATCCATGCCGCCATTCTTCGGCACGACCTGCCGCGCTCGGAGTTGCGCGAGATTGTGCAGGAAGCCGGGCAACTCGAGGTCCCCAAGCTCGAACGTTTCCTCGGCGTATTGGCGACGCTGGCTTTCCTGGCGCCATTGCTCGGTTTGCTCGGTACCGTGTCCGGAATGATCGACGCCTTTGGAATGATTGCCTCGCACGGCGGATACGCCACCGTGACCGAACTGTCCGGCGGGATTTACAAGAGTTTACTGACCACCGCGGCCGGGCTTGTGGTCGCCGCGCCCACATTTGTCGCTTACAGTTACCTTTCCTCGCGCGTCAACACCACGATGCATGAAATGGAACGCGCCGGCATCGAAATCGTGCACATGTTGAAGGATACCGAAGCGCTTACGGGCATCATCAGTTTCCAGCAATCATCGGAAACCGTGACCGGTCCGCGCGAAGCAAAGCGCGATCGCTAGATCGATATCTCCCGTTTCGGCATGAAACTGAGCCGGACCAAGGAATACAATTTCGGCTGGCTGGTCGTGTTCCCGCTCATCGACGTCGTGTTTCTGCTCATCTTCTTCACTTTGTTGAGTTCGAATTTTATTTTGCAACCCGGCGTCGCGGTCTCGGCGCCGGCCACTCCATTTTTGCTCAGCGCTCAACGAAATCAGCAAATCATCAGCATCACCGGTGGCGCAGTCCCGGCGATTTATTTTCGCGACAAGAAAATTTCACTCGAACGCCTTGGACCACTGCTCGACGACGCCAAACGCGAGAACCGATCGATCATTATTAAAGCCGACCGCCAGACGCCCTACGAGTTGGTGGTGGCGGTGACCAATGCCGCTCTCGAGCATGGAATTTCCTCGGTTTCATTGGCGGGAGCTCTCCCAAAATGAACGCGCCCGCCGCAACGCCACTCATTTTTGACTGGGAAGAGCCACGCCGGCGGAATCTTGCCATTGCCGGATTCGTCGCTGCCTCCTTCGCAGTCCACCTCGCCGGCTTTTATCTTTTTCAAGTCGTGTATCCACCAGTCGTCTCGCTGGTCCCAGCGCCGCAACGGATCAATTTGATCTACGCTACCTCCGAGCAAACGGCGACCGTGCTCCGGTGGATTGATGCCGAAGACCCTGCGCTCGCTGCAACGACGCGACGACCGCCGCACATGCAACGTCATGTAATCGGAAAAGTGGAACACATTCCCTCCTACTTTGCGACCGAGCCCGCGTTGAAAGAACCGCCGCCGCTGGTTGTCGATCTTCGCGTGCCGAGCGTCCAACCGCCCGGCGCGGTGCCGGCGACACGTGGCGCGGTTGCATCAGTGGTTGGATTTCAGTCAACGCGGGTGACTTTTTCCGGTGAATTGCAGCAGCTCGGGGACGCAAAATTGGCCGCGAGCAGTTTCAAAGCATCGTCGAACGAGCCGCCGCAGAACGCGCAATTTCGGATCGCGGTGGACGGTCAGGGCGCGGTTCGTTACTGCTTCCTCTTGAACTCTTCCCGTGATGCGACTCTCGACGAGCAGGCTCGCCAACATCTCGCACTCGGCCGTTTTCCCAGAACATCGACATCGAACGGCGATTCGCTGGTATGGGGGATCGCCACGATCGAATGGGGAAATGATGTCGCACAGCCGGACGCCAGGACGCGCACGCCGTGATTCGGGTCAGCCTGGCCGCGCTGGTTACAATTTATCTGCTCCTTTCCCTTGCCACCATTTTCCTTCTCTGGATAGTAGGTGAGTGGAACCGGCGCCGGCGTGAGCGGCGCGCATTGCGCTACCGGTTGCGTTGCGTGATTTGCGCGTTCGAGTTTGAGGATCGAACGGCGACCTTACTCCCACGCTGCCCGCGTTGCGGCAGTTTGAACGAAAGATTTAGATTGGAGCAGATTTAATTATGGGAATGTGGATTGGCCGAAATCGAAAAGCGCGCGTGACTTATGGCTTCGACGAGATCGCGCTCGTGCCGGGGCGCGTCACGATCAATCCAAACGAAGTCGACATCACTTTCCGTTTGCCGCGCAAGAGCGGCGGTCCGCTTGAGTTGAAAATCCCGATCCTGGCCAGCGCGATGGACGGCGTTGTCGATGTTCGCTTCGCGGTGGCGATGAGCAAGCTCGGCGGTCTAGCCGTTTTGAATCTCGAAGGCGTGCAGACTCGCTACAAAAATCCGCAGGAAGTCCTGCAAAAGGTTGTCGATACCGACAAATCCGAAGTCACCGCGCTGTTGCAGCGGATTTATCAGGAGCCGGTCCATCCCGATTTGATCGCCGCTCGCGTGAAACAAATTAAAGACGAGGGCGGAATCGCGGCAGTCAGTTCGATTCCGCAACGCGCCGCGGAGTTTGGCCCGATCGCCCAGGAAGCCGGCGCCGATGTTTACGTTGTGCAAAGCACGGTCTCGACCGCGCGCCACATCTCAAGTGAATATAAGTCGCTCGATCTGACAAAATTTTGCAAGGACATGCGAATTCCCGTGATCGTCGGCAACACGGTTGGCTATGACGTCACGTTGGAAATCATGGAATGCGGTCCGGCCGCGGTTTTGGTTGGCGTTGGTCCGGGAGCAGCGTGCACTTCGCGCGGCGTGCTCGGTCTTGGCGTCCCGCAAGTTACAGCGACCGTCGATTGCGCCGCTGCGCGCGACGCTTATTTCAAGAAGACCTCGCGCTACGTGCCAATTATCACCGACGGCGGCATGAGCAACGGCGGCGATGTTTGCAAAGCGCTCGCTTGTGGCGCGGACGCGGTGATGGTCGGCAGCGCGTTCGCGCGCGCGCAGGAAGCGCCCGGTTCCGGATATCACTGGGGAATGGCGACTCCGCACGTGAATCTTCCGCGCGGTACCCGAATCAAAGTTGGAACCACCGGTCCGCTAAAACAAATTCTGTTCGGTCCGGCGGAAGTTGACGACGGCAGTCAAAATCTCGTCGGCGCGATCACAACTTGCATGGGCAACGTTGGCGCGCGCAACATTGCCGAGTTTCAGCAGACTGAAATCATCATCGCACCGTCGATCAAAACCGAAGGGAAACTTTTCCAAGCCGTGCAAAGCGTCGGCATGGGGACTCGTTGATATTTAACGATTCATCATCATGAGCAACGACCGCAGAGTCGTAATCACAGGCATCGGTGTCGTCACGCCGGTCGGCAACGATCTCGAGTCGTTTTGGACCAGCCTCAAGGAAGGCAAAAGCGGCATCGGCCGCATTCAAGCGTTTGATATTTCAAATTACGATTGCCAGATCGCCGGTGAGGTTCGCAATTTCGATCCGAAGCCGTTTTTCAAGAATCCGAAAGACATCCGCCGGACCGATCGCTTCGTGCAGTTGTCGATGGCCGCGTCCAAGATGTCGCTCCACGACAGTGGCCTGGATTTGGAGAAAATAAATCGCGACCGCTTCGGCACAATCATCAGCAGCGGAATCGGTGGACTGAAAACGCTTGAGGACCAATTCAGCGTTTTGATGAACAAAGGACCCAATCGCGTATCGGCGTTCACCATCCCGATGCTCATCAGCAACATGGCCAGCGGCGTCATCTCGATGGAGTTCGGTCTGCGCGGACCGAACATGTGCATCGTCACTGCTTGCGCGACTTCGAACAATTCGATCGGCGAATCGTGGCGCATGATTAAGTTCGGCGACGCCGATATTTTTCTCGCCGGCGGCTCCGAAGCGTCCATCGTCGAACTCGGTCTTGCCGGATTTTCGGCGATGAAAGCACTGAGTCGTCGCAACGATCAGCCTGAGCGGGCTTCGCGCCCGTTCGATCGCGACCGGGACGGTTTCGTCATGAGCGAAGGCGCCGGGATTTGTGTGGTCGAGGAGCTCCAACACGCAAAGAAGCGGGGCGCTAAAATTTATTGTGAGCTCACCGGTTATGGACTTTCCGCCGACGCTCATCACATGACCGCGCCCCCGGAAGATGGCGAAGGCGCCGCCCGCGCGATGAAGATCGCGCTCGATCACGCCAAGGTTTTACCGGGCGATGTCGATTACATCAACGCCCACGCTACATCGACCGGTCTCGGTGACGTCAGCGAAACGAAAGCGATCAAGAGAGTTTTTGGCGACCAAACCAAAGTTTCGATCAGTGCCACCAAATCGATGACTGGCCACTTGCTCGGCGGCGCCGGCGCGGTGGAAATGGCCGCGTGCGCAATGGCGATCCGCGACGGAATCATCCCGCCGACGATCAATCTCGAAAACCCCGATCCGGAATGCGATCTCGATTACACTGCCAACAAAGCGAAGGAGAAAAAAGTCCGCGTCACTCTCAATAACTCCTTCGGCTTCGGCGGTCACAACGCCACTCTCGTCGCGACGGCGTTCGAAGGTTAGGCACCAAATGTGAACTTGATTAGGCGAGCACTCGTAATTGCCTTTCTCGTGGTAACAGGCTCGGTCTTTGGGACCTCGTACATCTTCGAGCTGAAACCGATTGGTAATTTAAGCGGTCCGATCGTATTTCAGTTTTACAACGAATCGGGTAAACCAGTTAAGAGCAAGATCGTAGATTTCACGGTTTCCGAGAGAAGTGGCGGACGTTGGAAACCAGTGTGGTCGCTAGTCGGGCATACGCGCCTGAGGGAAATTACGTATGGCGTCCACTACTCGGGACTTAGCGAAACAATCGCGGCAACGAGGCTTTCCCCCGGTAAAATTTATGGAGCATTTGCTTCGGACGGTTCCGGTGGATCGGCCGGGCGTTTATTCCGATTCACAAATGACGGAACAATGACACTTCCCAATTTCCCAGATTAATCGCGTTAACGTTCGGGGTTAACCGGGAAGTGTTTGTTCTTGAGATGCTCGGGGACGCGTTTGGTTTGTTCGGCTTCGATTTGTTCCTTGGCTTCGACTAACGACTCTAGTGCTTCGCGGCTTTTCTTGGCGCGGCACATGTAAGCCGTCGCATGGGCCAGCGGAATTTGTGCTTCGGGCAGTCCGACAAATTCGACTGCTTGTTGAGTTGCGATCGCCAGCGGCAATGCTTCCGGATCCGCCAAGCCAACATCTTCGCTGGCGAAAATCACGATTCGGCGCGCAATGAAACGAAAGTCTTCGCCCGCGTGCAACATTTTTGCGAGCCAGTACATCGCGCCCTTCTCATCCGACGCGCGCATGCTCTTGATGAACGCGCTGATCGCGTCGTAGTGCGCGTCGCCTGCGCGATCGTAAACGACCGCTTTCTGTTGAATGCTCTCTTCGGCGACCGCGAGCGTGAAATGAATCACGCCTTTTGAACCGGGCGGCGTTGTCATCACACCGATCTCGAGCGCATTCAAACATTTCCGCGCGTCGCCGTCGCTCAGTTTCGCCAGATGCCGCTTCGCGTTCTTGTCGATCTTGACGTTGTAGTTCCCAAGTCCGCGTTCTTTGTCCGCCAGCGCGCGATCAATCAATTGTTCGAGTTCGTCAACGCTGAGCGGTTCGAGCTGGAAAACTTGCGACCGGGAAACAAGCGGGCTGTTTACGTAGAAAAACGGATTGTAAGTCGTCGCGCCGATCAATCGCAGGTTCCCACTTTCGACGTCGGGAAGAAGAATGTCTTGCTGTGCCTTGTTGAAATGATGGATCTCGTCGATGAACAAAATCGTCTTTTGTCTGGAAGTGCGGGTGCGATTGGTCGCGCCTGCGATTACGCGCCGCATTTCGGCGACGTTGCTTTCCACACCGCTTAAACGCACGAACTTGGCGTGCGTCATATCTGCGATGATGTGCGCAAGCGTGGTTTTTCCGGTGCCGGGCGGTCCGGACAGAATCACTGACGGCAAACGATCGGCTTCGATCGCACGCCTTAGCAGTTTTCCCGGCCCGAGAATGTGCTCCTGGCCGACAAATTCATCGAGCGAGCTCGGCCGCATCCTGGTCGCCAGCGGCGCGGCTTTATTGACCGTCGCAAGATCGACATCTTCCTCTTCGAATAGGTCCTGCACGGCCGAAAGCTACGGCTTTGGAGACGGCATTTCCAGTTGAGTGCTTCGCCGCAAAACCTTTAAACTTGGCAGTCAGTTTCCCCCCATGAACTTCTTGAAGTTGCCGCGGCAGCCATTTGTCGGCTTGGCTTTGATGGCCGGGATCGGAATTGTGGTTGCCGATTTTTTCCCGATCGCGACGCGGGATTGGTTGGTCGCTGGAACAATTTTCGCGACGCTCGCCATTCCGCTTTTTGTTTGGCCGAAGTTTGGATCGACATATCTGCTTGTCGGCACGGGATTTTTTCTGCTTCACAATCTTCGAACCAGAGATACTCCCGGGCTGCAACTCGCATCCGATCTCACCGAACGACCGCGAGTAGTCAGGGCCATCGGATTCGTCATGTCCGAGCCGAAGGTCGCATCGAACGGGTTCGGTACCTTCTTGTTAGAGCTCGAATCAATCGAATATGAAGGAAAGCGTCACCGGTCGAATGCGACTCTTCTTGTTCGCTGGCGCGGAAATCCTGAATTTGGCGACGAACTGAAACTTTTCGGAGTCGCCGAACCGATTGCACCGCCGCGCAATCTGGGCGAGTTCGATATGCGCTCGTATCTCGCGCGCCAGGATGTGCGTCGAAGTTTATTCGTGCGTTATGCGGAGGACGGCGTGTTGATTCGAAAAGGCGCGGGCAATCCGATCTTGCGTGCTGCGCAAAAGTCGCGCGTATGGATGCAAAGCGTGATTTGCCGCGGATTGGACGATTCGCCGCAGGTGCAGAATTTTCTTAGCGGCATCGCGCTCGGTTTGCGTCATCAGGCGCCGGAAGATATCGAGGAACCGTTTCAACAAACCGGAACGCTTCATCTCTTCGCCGTCGCGGGACTGCACGTTGGAATTGTCGCGCGGTTGCTGTGGATTCTAGCGATGGTGGCTCGACTGTCACGACGATGGGCGACCGCGCTCATCATTCCGCTCTTGCTGTTTTACGCGGCGGTAACGGGTTTGCACGTTTCGAGCATCCGCGCCGCCGTTATGAGCTCGATTTTGCTCGCCGGCTTCTTTTTCGAACGAAAAGTTTTCGCGCTAAACAGCCTGGCCGCGGCGGCATTTTTCCTTTTGTGCTGGAACACGAACGAGTTCTTCTCGACGGGCTTCCAACTTTCGTTCGCGGTGGTGGGCGCGATTATTTTGCTGGCCGATCCGCTTTCGAACTGGTTGCGGCAGTTGGGCGCGACCGACCCGTTTTTACCGCGCAATCTGGTGCGCGCTTCGCGCCGGGCGTGGGGGAGCGGTTATGAATTCATCTGCCGAGGCGGTTCGGTTTCTCTTGCGGCGTGGATCGGATCGTTGCCGTTGATCGGTTGGTATTTTCATCTGGTCACCCCAAGCTCGGTCTACGCCAACCTGCTGGTCGTGCCCATCGCGTTTTTTATTTTGGCGATTGCGCTACTGTCGGTCGTTACGGCGCCGATTACGCTCGGGGTTTCGCTGATCTTCAACAACGCAAACTGGGCGCTGGCCACGAGCGTGATCACGTTGGTTCATTCGTTCGCTCAGTTGCCGGCCAGCCATTACTATCTCGCCGAGCCGCATTGGCCGACGCGAGATTTCGCGAAGATCAGTGTGCTCGATGTTGGCGCGGGCGCGGCGGTTCACATTCGCAGCGGTCGTGAAGACTGGCTCTTCGACTGCGGCAGCGCGCGTGATTACGAGCGGGTGCTACGTGCGTATTTGCACGGGGCTGGCGTCAATCGCGTTGATGGGCTTCTACTCAGTCATGGCGATTCACTCCACATTGGCGCGGCGGATTTGGTGGCGTTCGACTTTGCCCCTCGCGTTTTGATCGACAATCGGGCGGCTGATCGCTCAACAATTCACCGTCGAATGCGCGAAGTTTTTTCGATTCGAAAGATCGTGGTTCGAAGCCTGAGTGCCGGCCAAGATTTCGCAATCGCGTCTGATGTTTCTGGCAAGATTTTGTTTCCCGCGGTGGGATTTGCCGCGACGACGGGCGACGATCAGGCCCTGGTCGTGCAGCTTTCGCTCAAGAAAGCGAAAGTGTTGCTTATGTCTGACGCCGGCTACACGACGGAAAAGGCGCTGCTGGCATCGGGGGTTGATCTGCGCAGCGATATTTTGGTCAAAGGCCAGCATCGCTCGGGAAACTCTGGTTCGGATGCGTTTCTCGATGTCGTACAACCCCGACTGATCATTGCGACGTCCCGAGATTTTCCGCAGCAGGAAAGAATTTCCGATGAATGGGCAAAGCAGGTTCGTGCGCGCGGAATCAAGTTGTTCCGTCAGGACGAAACCGGCGCGGTTGAGTTGGAGTTTGAGCCTAGCGGCTGGCAAGCAAGAGCGTTTGTTACCGGCGAGATTTTTCGCAGCGCTAACCGATAGATCGGCGCGCTTTGATCCCGGAATCGTCGTTCGAATTTGGTGCTGGGAAGATCCATTTCGGGTTTGACGATTTCAAAACCTGACAAGCGGTGCACGAGGCGCTCGACGTGTTCAAAATAATCGGGCTGATCCGTGGCGATTTGAAAAACGCCATCAGGTTCAAGTGCGCGATGAATCGAATTGAGAAAATCGGACTGAACCAGTCGACGGCGATGATGTCGGCGCTTTGGCCACGGGTCGGGAAACAACAGATAGAATGTTTCGACCGACGCTTCCGGCAGCAAATAGCGAACGGCATATGAGCTTTCCACGTTTAAGACGCGCACATTTTTGAGCTCGGCCGCTTTGCGGCAAACCTTGGCTACGCGCCCGACCAACTTCTCGGTGGCTAGAAAGTTTTTATTTAGATGGCGTTGCGCCAATTCACACAAAAAGGAGCCATCGCCACAGCCAAGATCGACATGCAACGGTGCGATGCGTCCAAAGATGGAAAGTAGATCGAGAGGCGCGAAGTAGGTTTCCGGGATTAGTTCGACCACACAGAAAAATGACAGCCGTTGCGGGGCGGTTCAACCTCCCAACGGCCGAAGTCGGTTAACGAAAATGTTAAGCGGTCTGTTTCGGCGTGCCGAAACCAATCGCGAGCATCGTGACCGCCAAGGCGACATGCAGCCACGTGTCAGCTGGATTGTTAGAAATCAATCCGAGAAGCATTCCGTTCGGGGTCATAAACCCAAGAACGGCGACGACGGCATAAACAGCGCCAAAGATTTGGAACCACAAGCGGGCAGCGCCTGCTCCGGACATCGAGGCAAGCAGAAAGACTACACCAGAGGCAATGTGCACAAAGCTATGCGCGGTATTGACCATAAAGATGCCCAGCAACATCGGCATGCCATCAGCCCCCGTCGTGGTCACGCCTGGAACGAATCCAAGGATTCCGACTGCCAGGAAGACGATACCAAAAAGCATTCCGAATGTTTTAGCCATTTGCGACCTCCTATGGGTTGAAGCTGTTACGCTTATGGCAGTCGGGTAGCGGGATGGCAAGATAAAAACAATTTGTTCGGAACGCCTTAGTCGAAATGCTGTCTAAGATCGACAATATGAAGATCCGTTTCCTCCTGATAGCCACAGTCTTCCCGCTAATTGTCGATCCTGCGCTAGCTCAAACTTCGCCTACGACAGCGAAGGCAGCGGTCTTCGCCGGCGGTTGTTTCTGGTGCATCCAACCAGCCTTCGACAAAGCGCCCGGCGTGATCAGGACAACGGTCGGTTACTGCGGCGGAACAGAACCGAATCCGACCTACGAATTGGTAGACTCGGAAAAGACAAAGTATCGCGAATCAATCGAGATCGTTTACGATCCGGCGAGGATTTCCTATGATCAGTTGCTCGACATTTACTGGAAGCAAATCGATCCAACCCAAAGCGATGGCCAATTTACCGACATTGGTCCTAGCTATCAGGCCGCGATCTTTTACGCCGACGAAAACGAGAAGAAAATCGCCGAGGAATCAAAAGCGAAGCTGGCCAGTTCCGGCAGATTCAAAAAACCTATCGTGACCGAGATTTTGCCGGCGATGAAATTCTGGCCGGCCGAAGATTATCATCAGACGTATTCGAAGAAAAATCCTGAGCACTTCGAGGCGTTCGAGCACGGATCGGGTCGCGTGTCGTTTCGGAAAAAAACCTGGAATGACAAGCCGTGAAGCAACGGCACTAACGTTTAGAACCGGTAAAGCTCGGCATGTTTCGACTCGACGAATTCAGCGCGGTCGACTGAAAGATTTTCGTCGAGGACTTTTCCTAACTCCTGCGCCAGAACGATGGCGATCGCGCGGGCGTCGTGTGTGTAAACGGGTATCGGGAAGGCGCCAGCGTTCCGGTCGTAACCGTAGACGGTACCCTCGGTTTCCCAGATGCAGTAAGCGTGACCGGCGGGATGATTGTTGTAACGAACGAGGAGAATCTGGGCCCAAAAGTTTTGGTCGAGCGCATGCTGGGTTTTGACAGCGGCGAGATAATTACAAGCCGAGATGACGCAACCGTTAAGGACCACGAGCTCATTCTCGCCAGGGGAAAGGAGGACAGCCTGCTGGGGTCGACAGCTCAGGGTGACGCAGGCGAGCAGGATAGCGGAATGATAGGTAAGTTTAGGGAGCGAGAGAAGCTTCATGAAACGGGAGCGGCGCAGTGTTATTGTTGTTATAGTTTTTATAGAATAGCCCCGCCTCGATGTGAAGCTTTATTTTTCACCACTGCAAGAAAATTACACACCGGTGGCCTGATTCGAGCGAAGTCCTGGGCAACAGACGTCCACCGGCGCCAAGCCTACCACGGCATTTGGCTCGAGGATCGAAAAAATGGAGGCGAGGGGAGTTGAACCCCTGTTTTTATTTTTACCCCTTGGCGGCTCGCGCTTCTGGAATATTCCTCCTCCTTGTGAGCTTGTTGATCCTCGCTTTTTGGTTGCGGCAAAGGCGGAGAGGAAACCAGTGAATACCGCAACGTCTAACCAGCCGATGAAGCCAACGGCCCCAGCCGAATAATCACGAGCGTGTTTGCCACGACAACATAACGGGGCTTATCTCTTTCTCGTTAAATCGCGCCAACATGTAAGTCTTCCGCCTATAATGAAAGCTATATCGATCCTGTTGATCTGCGCGTTGGCAGCGGTGATCGCCGGCTGTTTAAACACTAAGCATAGCGCCTTGGCCACAGGAAAGCGCTATCCGTGGAAGGAAAATATCGTGACAACTGTCTTTTGGATCGGAGAAAGCCCAAGAGGGAACAATCCGGTGCCAAACCGCGTAAGCTCATGGGACAAAGATTGGAGCAGAAGTTACGGCGGATTTGACGATCCAAATCCCGCGCATCGCCGAAATTACATTCCGGTAAAGTTCACGCCTCGACAGAATCCGTTTTACTGCGCCCTCCCATACAACGACAAGGCGGCCACTGGTCACCGGCCGGAAGCGACGCGCGTTGTTCCGTGGTTCAAGGAAGCGTACCAAGGCCCTGGAGTTTCCACCTGCAAGGATCGATGGGTCGCGATTCGCAAAGGGAACCGAACGGCTTACGCGCAATGGGAAGACGCAGGCCCTTTCCGGACCGATCATTGGCAATATGTCTTTGGCAACGAACGGCCAAAGCCCAATCTGAACAAAGGCACTGGTCTCGATGTCTCTCCCGCCGTGCGTGACTATCTCGGATTAAACGAAACAGATGTGACCGATTGGCGCTTCGTCGAGTTTAGCGAAGTACCGCGCGGGCCATGGTCGACGCTCGGAGAAAACAACACATTTGTAACTAGCGATCGTAAAACAGCCGGGGAATTGGCCGCGGTGTCGGAGCGCCCCGAAGGTCGTGCGATTGCGCGATGAGCTTCACTGGGAGAAGCCAATGTTGGTGCACGGAAGCACCACCCTAGGAACGCTCAAAGACCTGACACCTCCTGACGTTAGCTCACATATTGTCACTTTCGTTGGCACTTTTGCATTTCTAGCAACGTAAAGCTCACGAAATCAAGGATTTGGAGGCGAGGGGATTCGAACCCCTGTCCTCGTCGCGTTCCGCGCAAACCTCTACATGTTTATCCGGCGTTGAAGTCTGAAGAGCCAACGTTGCACCGGCGCACTACCAGCTCTCGAGCGTCCGCGATTTCGATCTTACGAATCAAGCGCGGTCGCTCCGCCGATTCGCCAGCCTGCTGTCCACGTTTTCGCCGCCAGCAGGCGTCGCTGCGAAAACGTCACGGTCAATTAAGCCGCGAGAGCGAGATCTTCGTGATCTGCGTTTATTTGTTTTGGTCCGGTTTTTTACGAGGCCAACGAACCATCCTCGACATGCCGCCTGCGCTTCTAACGATGAGTCGAAGCCAGTGCGCCCCCGTGGAGTCAACATACTGTCCGGTCGCGTCCTGCGCAAATTGTCGGTGAAAAATCGAGCGACGCGACAGTAGTTTGTTCTAATGTGCTAACGCGTCCGAACACGACGTAGATGCAAACTTACATCGACAATCTTCCAAGTTGGCGGGCAACTAGATTTTTGGGAAAACCGCGCACGGGGTCCCTCCGGTTCGGCCGTGGCACAATTGGCGCAGTCTCGTTAATCTTGGTTTGTATCATTGGTTACATCGATTTCAGAACCGGTTACGAACGTTCGCTCTCGCTTTTTTACCTGGTGCCAATTTCTCTTGGGACATGGTTTGTTGGTTTGTTTTTTGGCCTGACGATCGCTGTTCTGAGCGTCGTCGTTTGGGTGGTTTCGGACCTGGCGGCGGGTATTCCAGCCGTGCGAATTTGGAATGCAGGAATGGCGCTTGCTTCCTACTTCGCCTTCACAATCGTTCTTTACAAATTGTGCACACTGCTCCGCGAGCTCGATCAACGTGTCCGTGACCGAACCCTTGCGCTGCAGCGCGAAATGACCGAACGCGAGCGGCTTGACCAGGAGATCGCGGAAATCGCGGATCGAGAGCGCCGTCGACTGGGTCAAAGCTTGCATGACAGCGTTGGCCAACATCTGACTGGAACGGCCTTGGCCGCGCAGGTGTTGCGGGAGAAACTAGCAGGGCGTTCGGCGAGTGAAGTTGCCGAGGCTGATAAAGTAGTCCGCTATTTGGAGGAAGGGATCGACCTCACCCGCAATTTGGCGCGCGGTTTTTTCTCACCGGAGCTGGAGGCGGATGGATTGAGCGTGGCTTTACAAGGCTTGGCGGCGAACGTGAGCGAGCGTTTTGGGGTTGTTTGCACGTTTAAGGGAAACGATGCGGTTCGCGTTCGTGATTCAACAACGGCCACGCAGCTTTATCACATCGCGCAGGAGGCGACCACAAATGCGGCCAAGCATGCCCACCCGCAAAAAATCGACATCGAGCTGGCGCAAAAAGGCCAGCGACTGACCCTTGCCGTATCTGATGACGGGAAGGGATTCCCGGAAAAATTACCGGAACCGCCTGGTTTGGGCCTGCGCCTGATGGCGCACGGCGCCGCCTTGATTGGTGGAAAATTTTCTGTTCAACGCAACCGCACCGGCGGAACAGTTGTTACCTGCAAATTGAGTGCGGATCAAACATCCCAAAAAGTATGAAACAAAAGGACAGTAATGGAACCGCCCGGACTCGCCGGGTCTTTATCGTTGACGATCATCCGTTGGTTCGCGAGGGCCTGGCCAACCTGATTAATCAACAGAGCGATCTCAGTGTCTGTGGTGAAGCGGAGGATTCGGCCGGGGCAATCGCCGAAATTGAATCAACTCACCCGGATGTGGCATTGATCGACATCTCGCTCAAAAACGAATCCGGCTTGGAATTGGTCAAGACACTCCAAAATCGTTTCCCGGAGGTCGCGCTGATCGTCCTCTCAATGCACGAGGAAGCGCTTTATGCCGAACGCGCCCTGCACGCCGGCGCGCGTGGATACGTAATGAAACGTGAAACCACCAAGAATGTTCTCACCGCGATTCGGCGTGTAGTTGAGGGCGACATTTACGTTGGCGACCGGGTAGTTAACGCGATGGCCAAACGAATGAGCTCCCGCAAAACGGCGGCGGCTGAGCCGGTGGAGCGACTTAGCGACCGCGAGCTGGAGATCTTTCGATTGCTCGGACAGGGCCGCACGCCGTCGCAAATTGCGGAGGACCTGTCCCTCAGTCTGAAAACGGTGCAGGCCTACTGTGCGCGAGCCAAAGAAAAATTCGGTGTGACTTCCCTCACCGAATTATTGCGCGCAGCGATCCGCTGGGAAGATGCGATGCACGTAAAATAATCGTCGATCTAGGCCGATAACGGCCGCGCGTGCAGCGGCCGGATGCTAGCCGCGGCGTTTGCCACCTGGCCGGTCGACGGCCGCAAATCGCAGAACTTCGCCAACTGCTCGAACATCGCAGGCGGATTGGCCTGAAGTTCTTCAAATTGAAGTCGCTCATAATTTCCTGAATCAGCGAGCCGCTCTCCGGCGCGGACGTACGTCTCGACCAGCTGCCGGCAATAATTGAGGTCCGCCAGATTCGGCGTCGGCGGATCGCCGGAGGCTTGAAATTTCAACTGCCGTTCACGAATGCTTTCCGCCACCACCAGCGGATCACGAACCACGTGTAACACTCGTGCGTCAGGAAAAATTTTGAGCCAGACCGGAGCGAATAATGTGGTGCGCGGTTCTTTCCAACCCCAAGCTGCGCCGAGTTTCAACCGCAAACGAAGCCAGAGGCCAATCGGATTGCTTTGGTATCCGAAAATTCTGGCGAAATGCGCGTCGACATTTGAGCGGAGATATTCGGCGCAATCCCTCTCGCCTTCGACCGTTTGTATCTGTTTCAAAAATGGTGCCGGATTGTGCCAGGCCGCGCCAACTCGGCGCAGATAATCTTCGTGCAACTTCTGCAACTCCCGCGACTCAAAATGGCTGTCCAATCGCTGCCCGATTTGCAGGCCCAGCAGCTCCAGCGCGCGCGCGGTCGCGCTTGTGCCCGAGCGATGCGCGCCGATGATGAGCACAGGCGGACAATGTCGATCTTTCATCTGGGGGGTGATCACGCCGTGTAGCCGAAGCGCGCATCCAAGTGCTTGAGCGCATCCGCAGCAAAGGCCTGGTCTTCCGGCGAAAGGTAATCGCGATAGCCGCCCACTTTTCCCCGGCGAACTTTGAACGATTCCGGATTTCGGACATCTCGTGAGCGTAGGATTTTCGAATCGAACACGCCCGCGGCTTCGAGTCGCTGCATGTTGGTGAAATCGGAAAACTCGAGCGCGTGTTTAAATGCTTCTGGATCCGGAGACGTCTCTCCTAATGTCGCGAGCAGGGCTCGAAAGTTTTGCGCAGGCGCAGCTCGGAGCGATTCGTAATGCAGGAGAGTGAAATTTTTGCGACGCCCGAACTCGGCAAACCAATCGTTCATCGTTTTGATGATTGACATGATCCCGTAGCGCCGATCGCGCATCAGGTGGCCCACTTTTTTTTCTTTCACCTGTTGCGGTGTCTCGCGGGTGCGGTGAACCAGCTGCATGTAAAGCGAAACGAACGCATCCCGCGGATCGCGCACCAGCAAAATGACGCGCGCGCGAGCCAGCTCTCGCGCGGGCACAAGGTATTTTCCACGAATCCTGTCCCAAAGCCGGCCTTTCATTCGTTGCTCGGCGAAATCGTGCGAGAAAATGAGTCGGGGAATGCTTGGATCGTGGTAGTGATCGGGCCTTAGAGTGAATTGCCGTCCGGCGCGCTTGCAAAAATAGGCGCAAAGAAAAGTACGGACCCAGGTGCGTCCGCTCTTGGGAACGGAAATGACAATCGCATCGCCGCCGGAAAGTTCCCGGGCCCGGCTGCTGAAATTCCATCGTCTAAAGGCGCTGCGTGCCGCGCCGGATGGCGAATCGCCCGGGACTTGCGCAACTTCGCGCAAAACTTTCACGTAACCCTGCGCGAATGCTTCCAGCGAATAACGCTGCTCGATTAACTCGCGTCCGCGAATTCCGAAGACCTTTCGTTGCTCGGGGTTCGCGATCAAGCTCGCCAGAGTTTCGACCCAATCGTTGATGCTCTGCGCCAGGAAACCGTTTTCACCGTGAGTGATGATCTGGCTGTTGACGCCGACATCGGAAGCGACCACCGCGGTTCCGACTCCCATGTATTGCAGGATTTTGTAACCGCACTTGCCGCGAGTCCAAACCGAATCCCAAAGCGGCATGATTCCGATGTCGAAGCTTGCAAGATTCGCCTGTTCGGTTTCCAGGCGCCACGGTTCATTTTCAACCTGAACGCCATCGAGCTGAAGCGGCTTGTCGGAGATCACTTTGAGTTTCAGCCCGGGAAAACGCGCGCTCAACTTTTGAAGGGCCGGGTGAATATGTCGCAGATACGGCAGCCCATCGCTCAGACCGAGCCAGCCAATGATCAAACCCAGACCCTCGTTGTGGCGTTTCAATTTGTATTTGGTCAGATCGATCGACGTTGGAAGAATCACCGCCCGTCGCCCGCACGCTTCCGCGAAACACGCCAGAAAATCGTTTCCGGCGACCACAGCTTCGCAACGCTTCACCGTCCGCAAAAATTTCTTGAACGTCTTGGCCCGGAGCGGGCGCCGGTGTTTTTGCTCTCGAAACATTACCGCGTCGTCGAAATCGAAAACGATCCGGCGATTTGTCCGTTGGAGAAGGCTCAGCTCCAGGTCGTTGAAGCCGATCGTCTTGAATAAAACAACCACGTCATGCCTGGCCGCTTCTTTGAGGACGCGCAGGCGATCGCCGAGACTAGACCGGCGCGCTGGAATCACCGTGGCCTCGACCCCGAGCCGTTGATAATGGCCGAGGCAATCGCGTAAACGCAGCCGCGTGCTCGGTGCGTTCCCATGTTCGACGACGCAAAGGACTCTCATACTGACAACCAGACCATCTACAACTTCTTCGGGCCGCGCTCCAGTCGTTAAGATCGCCTGCGTCCGTTGAACAGCTATTGCGCGCTGAGCGTTAAACTTGCTACTGTCCGACGAAGCCCGATAGCGCGCTCCCAATGAAATCAAAAACGAGCGTCGGAAAAGGCCGCGTCAATCCAGACGACACGCTGGAGATGCTCTATCGCGGCATTCTTGAGAACGCGCTCGATTGCATTATCACGATCGACTCCACCGGCCATGTCCTTGAATTCAATCCGGCCGCCGAACGCACCTTTGGCTTCACCCAACAAGAAGCGATCGGCAAAGAATTAGCCGAGCTGATTATTCCTGTACGCATGCGCGAGCAGCATCGGCGCGGCTTGGCTCTTTATCTGAAAACTGGCGAAGGGCCAGTGATTGGAAAGCGCATTGAGATCAGCGGAGTTCGCAAAGATGGGTCGGAAATCTTGGTTGAACTCGCCATAACCGCTATCAAGATCGATAGCGCGCCGATTTTCACCGCTTATTTGCGCGATATCACCGAGCGAAAGCGCGATGAGGAAGCCCGAGCCCACCTGGCCGCGATCGTTGCTTCCTCCGACGATGCCGTGGTGAGCAAGGATCTCAATGGAATCATAAAGAGCTGGAACGCCGGAGCGGAAAGACTTTTCGGCTACAGCACGGAGGAGGCGGTCAACAAACCGGTTACCATCATCATTCCCGCCGAGCGTTATCACGAAGAACAGCAAATTCTCGATCGGATCCATTCGGGCGAACGGATTGAGCATTTCGATACGGTTCGCCGCCGCAAAGACGGGTCGCTCGTGAATGTTTCGATCACGGTCTCACCAATCAAACACCCGGATGGGCGGGTGATCGGGGCGTCAAAAATCGCGCGAGATATTTCCGAGCGCGTTCGCAGCGATCGTCGGCGACTCGCTCAGTATACCGTGGCCAGTCTGCTCGCGGGCTCCTGGACTCTCGAAGAAGCGGCCCCGGCCATTCTCCAGACCATCGCCTCGATCGGGGACTGGGTTTACTGCGGCTTGTGGGTGTATGACGAGACGATTGCCCGATTGCGTTGTCGCACTTTTTGGGAGGCGGGATCGGACAGCCTCAAGAAATTCGGTGAACTCTCGCAGGCAGTTCAATTTCAATTGAGCGAAGGTCTGCCCGGCCGGGTGTGGGAATCGAATGAGCCGGCCTGGGTTTCCGACGTCCTCACTGATACAAATTTTCCGCGGCTGCCGGCAGCTCGCGAAGCAAAATTACACGGCGGATTCGCCTTTCCGCTTTTTGCCGGTAAGGCGGTCAATGGTGTTATTGAATTATTCAGCCACAGTATCACTGAACCGGACCCTGATTTGCTCCAATTGGTCACCGCACTTGGCAGCCAGGTTGGTCTCTTTGTCGAGCGTCGCCGGATCGAAAGAGAACTGGAGCGCGCCAAAGAGAATGCCGAAGCCGCCAGCGCAGCCAAAGATCGTTTTCTCGCCACCCTCAGTCACGAGTTGCGCACGCCGCTCAATCCCGTTTTGCTTTGGGCAGACGATGTTCTGAACCGCGCCAATCTTCAGCCGGAAATTGCCGAGGGTTTGCGAATGGTTTGTCGCAACATCGAGCTCGAAGCGCGCTTGATTGACGACTTGCTCGATCTAACTCGGATCGCGCGCGGCAAATTGCAGCTTCAACTCCAAGATGCCGATGCCCACCAATTGCTGCATCACGCCATCGAAATCGTGCGCGCCGATGTCGATTGCCGGCATCTTCAACTTTCGGTCGTCACCGAAGCGAAGTTGGACAGGGTCAACGTCGATCCTCCGCGGTTGCAGCAGGTTCTTTGGAACATTCTTCGTAATGCCTGCAAGTTCACTTCCGAACATGGCGCGATTTCCATTCGGACCTACAACCCCTCACCAAGATCGATTTCAATTGCTATTGCCGACAACGGCATCGGAATCGAACCGAGATTTTTGAAAAAGATCTTCGAAGCGTTCGAGCAACTCGAAACGCACCGGGAAGGGCTCGGCCTTGGCCTGGCCATCAGCAAAGCCCTCATCGAAATGCACGGCGGCAGCATCACCGCTCAGAGCGAAGGAACCGGCAAAGGCGCGACTTTTACCGTCACCCTGCCTCTCGCGTCGTAACTCTAAACTCTCCCGGTTCCTACGCTGACGAACTATAACTTTAGGACTAATATCGCAGCCTTGGATCGCCGAGAAGACCCGTCCGGCCTCGGACTCAGCGCAGAGGCCGCGCCACCAGAATTCCGCTGTCTCTGCGATAGGTGTTTAAATACGTGGAAAGACGCGAATCGACCAATACCCGCCCGTAATTATGCGGGGCTGACGCGTGCATGAAGTGCAAAACGCCGTCACTCGTCCGCAAAGCCAGTCCAACGTGCGAAGTCGAATACAATCGTCCATCGTGCGAAACAATTCCGATGATGTCGCCGCTTTGCAGTTTCGATTCGATTTTGGCAACCCGGTTCTTTGGAATTTGGTAGAGCGGTCGCGACGAAACGTCGGCTTCCATTCTCGCGAGCGGTCCAAGCAGTGATTTGTTTGCTGCTAGGTAACGATAATGTCGCCACCCCGCAGTCATTTCGCGCGCCGCGTGCGGCACGCTCCGCCCGCCGAGTTTCACGGTCAGGTCTTCCACCAGTCCGCGCTTGTTGTTGTCGTAAAGCCAGTCCTCCAAATAATGTAGCCGCGAGAGATATTCGCCGGTGCAAGCGCCGCCCCGATAGCGGTCGATCTCGATGTAATGTAGAAAATTTTCTGGTGTCCAGTTTTCTTCCGGCTCGTTCAGCATTCGCGCGAAAGCCAGCGCCGCTTCAAAAAATGTCCAGCAATCCAGCCCGTTGAAGTTCACTGACGGCGACTCGGTCCGGTTATCGATCTCAAGGGTGTACGATTTGTAACGGGTGCCGGTCAGCGCCTGCCCCACCGCTGCTGTGCGCTCACCGATGGGGAGCGATTTCCAATTGTTCTCCTTGGCCAGCGAAACCAGCCGCTGGAATTGCGGTTCGCCTTTGAAAATCGTCTTGAACGGGAGCCGCGATTCAAACGCGTTCGCCGTCGCCGAGATCAAAATAATCGAAACAAATATCCTCCAAGCCCTCATAGCAGGCGGAAACTGAAGTCGAAATTTCTTCACGATCAAGTCTTGGTCACTTGATCTCGCAAGGAATATACGCGCGACTTTAGAAACTCTTTCGGCCGTTCGCCGCGGATCGGTTTCATGAAATAACGCAGCGATCGCCGATTCAGGCGCGGCTCGTAGCCAAACTCCGCCATCAAGTCACGGCAATGCCATTCTACCCAGCCGATCTCATCCTCGTGCAATTCGTTCTTCCAGCGCGCAACCGGCGCGGTGCTGATTTCAGCGAATCGCGTGCCCACTGCTGAGTTGCCCGCCCATGAGCGGCCAACCTTTGTTGGGCTCAGCACAATTTCGGGATCGAAATTGATTTCGAGATAATCGCAGACCTTTTGCATCCACGTCTTCGGTTCGAGCGCGAGGTCTTCGTAACCAACGACCAGTCCCGGAATTTCCTTGTCGCGAATTTTTCGCGCGAGTTGCGCCGCCGCCCGCCAGTGCGCGACCACATAATAAACCGAAAATCTTCTCGTCTTCCGCGCGTGCTCGAGCGCGATCTGCGCGGCGAGCAACGCCCGCGGATCGCGCATGGTCAGAAGAAGCTTTGCTTTCGGGAACCGGTGAAAAATTTCCGCAACGTAATTGCGGTTCGCCGGCGTTTTTTCTACCCAGCGTTTCACTCGTTCGAGCGGAACGCCAACCACCTCCGCGTACGCTTCCATCATTAAGACCAGCAAATCCCTGCTTGCATTTGCTGGGTCGAACGCAACGCGCTCGAACGTCTCCAGAAATTTTTTCTTCGGAAACTCAGCGTAATCCTGGCGGCCGCGCATTGCTTGGAATCCGAAAAGGACGTTCGTCCACGATTCTTTGGTCAGGTAATCAAACTGCGCCCGCCGGCCGCGATCGCGATATTTGGTAAGCACCGTCGGGAAATAGGCCGTGTCCTGCGGCATCACCAGCAGCTCCGGATGACTGTCGAGCAGCGAGACGAGCAAAGTCGTCCCCGACTTCGCCGCGCCGGCGATAAAACATGCGCGCTCGTCGAACGGCAAACTTTCCATCGACATCAACTTAAATCTGGTGGCCTAACCACACAAACCGCGGATGGTTCTTCGAATGCCGCAAACGTTGCTTACCAAACAAGCTGTCGCTGACCGCGCGGAAGCACTCTCGCAGGAATACCAGCGGATCATCGCGAACATTTCACCCGAAGCCGGCTTTGGCGGAATCTGGGAGAGCGAAATGTTTTTGTTTTACGCGGCAGTGAAACCGTTCGCGCCAAGACAAATTCTCGAGTCCGGCCGCGCCCGCGGGAAGAGCACGCTCATTCTCGCGCGCTGTTTTCCGGAATCGCGGATCGTCAGCGTCGAGTACGAGCGACAATCCGAAAACGCGCCCGCGGCCGAAGCGAAACTCAAAGGTGAATCAAATGTTGATCTTCTTTACGGCGACTCGCGCGAAGTCTTGCCAAAGCGATTGCAAACCAGCGACGCCGTGTTAATCGATGGTCCCAAAGACTTTCGCGCGCTTAGATTAGCTGTCGATCTTCTGCGCACTGGAAAGCCGTGCGCAGCTTTCATCCACGATTTGCCGCCAGACTCGCCGCAGCGAAAATTCGTTGAGCGAAACTTTCCAAACGCTTTCTTCGGCGACGATCCGCTCTTCACGCGATTCCAAAGTTTGGACGCCGACCGCGATCCCCGCCCAAATCCGCAACGCCGTTACGGAATTTTCTGCTGCCTGCCGCCGCCGCAATCGCCGCTTAATCTGTTGTCGCGATTGCGCTTGCATTTCACAAAATAAATCAAGCCAGTTTGATTCGAGTCGCGTCGACTTATATGGTTTGGCGCAGTGCCGAATCCTTTTTCGAGAAAGCGTAAGATAGTTCGCCAAGCGTCTTCAACCGGCGCGAAAAAATCGACGCGGGTTAAGTTGCGTCCCGGCAGCGATTGGACCAAACGCAATTTCATCACCAGCGTTTGGATTCCGTCGCTCTTCACTAAACGTTCTGGCACCCGCGCGCGTCCGCTCTTTCCTAAAGTGCAGCCGGGCCAGATTTGCATCACCTGGATCGGACACGCCTCGTTTCTGATTCAAACCCACGAGGCCAACGTGTTGATCGATCCGATCTGGTCGATGTGGCTCAGTGTGATCAAGCGACTCAAAGAGCCGGGATTTCACATTCATCATCTGCCCTCGATCGATTTCGTGCTCGTGACTCACGCACATTTCGACCATCTCGATCGGCGGACGCTGCGACTGGTGGCGGCCGATCAACCGATTGTCGTTCCCGTCGGCGTTGGACGTTTGGTCCATCGGCTCGGGTTTAACATTGTCCACGAGCTGGACGAATGGCAGACGATCGAGCTCGGCCCGTTGCGCGTGTCGCTCACGCCTGCGCATCATTGGGGCGCGCGCTTTCTTGCCGACACGCATCGCGGCTTTGGCGGCTTCGTGATCGGAGCTGATGGCCGATCGGTTTTTCATTGCGGCGACACCGCATATTTCGAGGGCTTCAGGGAAATCGGCGAACGTCACAACATCGAGATCGCGCTGTTGCCGATCGGCGCCTACGATCCGCCGCTCGCGCGCGAAGTGCACATGAATCCGGAAGAAGCGGTAGCCGCATTCAAGGAACTAAACGCAAAGAGACTGGTGCCGATGCATTACGGAACGTTTCGACTTGGCTACGAGCCGCTCGAAGAACCGCTCGAACGCCTGCGCGAATCCGCCCGCGTTCACGGGATTGAAGACAAAGTCCTCGTTATGACCGAAGGAAACCCAGTCGTCCTATGAAACAGCAAACGCTCAACGCTCAACACTCAACGTTCAACGTCCCGCAACGATCTGAGTTGAGCGTTAAATGTTGGACGTTGAACGTTGAACGTTTTCTTCCGTAGATGTCCGAATTGCGCTCCACGCGTTCGGAAATTCTCGGCGCTCTCTCAGCGGGCGTAATCGCCGTCGGCTTCTGTTTGCTCCTCCTGCTGCATGATCCGCTCGTTTTTTGGAACGACGATTACGAATTGTCGATCTTGCCGGTGTTCGCCGACGTCGCGCGGAGCTGGAACGAAGGTCACCTCCCGTTGCTGAGTCCGTACTCGTGGGTCTGTAACAATCTCGCCGGTGAGTTTCAATACGGAACGTTTTCAATCTTTGTAAATGCGGCCGTCGCTTTGATCTGGAAATTTCCGCTGACCTTTCCTCAACAAGCCGCCGCGGTTTCGATCACGCATCTGTTCGTTCTTGCCGGGGGCGCGTTTGTCCTCGGACGTGACCGCAAACTTTCTGTGCCATTGTCGATTTTCGTCGCGCTCGTCGCGGCTTTGAATGGCTGGATCATTTGCTGGGGCGCGAGTGACTGGTTCGGCGCGCTCGGCGCATTCGCGTGGCTGCCATGGGCTTGGTGGGGACTTGAACGCGCATTAGATCGACAACGAAGTCGCTGGCGATTTCTTTGGCCGGCACCGTTTGTCTATTTAGTCGTCACGGGCGGATTTCCCTACACCGTCTTGATGTTGGTACTCTTGATCGCGTGGTTAGCGATCAAATCGTTTGTTGAGAATAAAAATTGGATGTTCGCCACGGCGAATCCGTTCGGTGGCGGATCGATCCTGCCGATGCTTTGCGGCGCTGCCCTCGGTTTTGGAATGTCGGCGCCAGCATGGCTGGCAATTTTTGATTACGTCTATGGTTCCGCGCGCGGCTTGCAATCGGCGGGCGCGCATTGGCAATGGATTGTGCCGTGGCGTGCGTTGCCC
>Ga0209328_10000003_pt1 | contig 42147 bp, 38 predicted proteins | sample JacPinW_OM3H0_M1_FD_187954 | JGI IMG/M metagenome (GOLD analysis project Ga0209328, IMG submission 187954) | Forest soil microbial communities from Algoma, Ontario, Canada - Jack Pine, Ontario site 1_JW_OM3H0_M1 (SPAdes) (version 2) | ecosystem: Environmental > Terrestrial > Soil > Boreal... | reverse complement strand
CACGTCGCGCCTTCACATCGTTGAAGGGCGGGTGCAGATGGTTCATCCGGAACGAACCGATGTTGCCGAGCGGGTCGGCGATGTCGACGCTGATGTTGCGGTTCTTCTTGAGCACCGGCACGAGATCGGGGATCGGACTCTCCCACCAATCGACTTCGCCGTTCTGCAGCGCGGCCGCCGCCGTGGCAGGATCCGGGATCACCACCCATTCCACGCGGTCGAGCAGTATTTGCTTGCCGCCGGCGAGCCAGGACGCCTTCTCCTGCCGCGGCACGTAGTCGGTAAACTTCTCGAACACCGCCTTGGCACCGGGCACCCACTCGCTCTTGGCGAACTTCATTGGGCCCGAGCCGATATATTCGGTGATCTGCTTGAATGGGTCGGTCTGGGCGATGCGCTCCGGCATGATGAAGGCGCAGGGCGTACTGTTCTTCCCCAGTGCCAAAAGCATCTTCGGATAAGGCTGCTTCAGCGCCCATTTGAAGGTCTTGTCGTCGACAGCGGTAAGCTCGTTCTGGATCGCCTTGAGCATAAGCCCCATGGGATCGCGAGCCGACCAACGCGCCAGGCTCGCCACCACATCCTTGCCGAGCACCGGCTCGCCGTCGTGGAACTTCAGCCCCGGCCTGAGGCGAAAGGTCCAGACCAAACCGTCATCGGACACCTCCTCGGACAAGACCATCTGCCGCTGCGGCTGCAGCGTGGCGTCGACGCCATAGAGGGTGTCCCACACCAAAGCGGCGGCGTTGCGCACGACATACTGGGTACCCCATATGGGATCGAAATTCGCGAGGTTGGCCTGCGGCACAAAGCGCAAGGTGCGCGCCGCGGCGCCTTGGGAAAGGGCCGGCATCGAAAAGCCGCCGGTCGCCGCCAGGCTGCCCGCCCCGGCCAATCCCTTCAACAGAGTCCTGCGATGCATAGGGCTCTCCCAATCCCGAGTTGTGATGGCGGTTCCGCCCATTTCATTGGCCGAGGGTTCGACGCCAAATGAGGTGAAACGGGCCAGTCAGACCGATAGTGATCCGCCGCTTTTGCGTGCAAATGGTATGCCAGCGCGACCCTACCCTGCAAGCTGCTTGAATTTCGAAGATTCTTTTGGGTGCCACCAACGACCGCCGATAACGACGCCTTCGGACAAGATCTTGCGGTCGCCGATCAGGTGCTCGCCGACGACGTCAACATAGTCGAACTGGCCTTGCTTGATCGAGATCAGGGTGGCGTCTCCGACGCTCCCCGGCTTGAGGCTGCCGAGTTCGGGACGCCGCAGCGCCATCGCCGCATTGACCGTCGAAGCCGCGACCACATCAGGGAGCGGCATGCCCATGCACAGGAATTTGGACATGGTCGTCACCTGATCGAAGGCCGGGCCGTCGATGCACAGGAGATGGACGTCCGAGGAGATGGTGTCGGGATAAAAGCCATTGGCGAGCATCGCCCGCGCGGTCTTGAAGGCGAAGGAGCCTTTGCCGTGGCCGATGTCGAACAACACGCCGCGCTCGCGCGCCTCCAGTGCCACCTTTTTCACCGTGCCCTGGGTGGTCGTGGGCGTATTGGGAAACGGCCGAAATGCGTGGGTGAGCACGTCGCCCGAACGGAGCCGGGCGACCACGTCCTCGTAGCTCGGCGGCGGATGGTCGATATGCGCCATCAGCGGCATGCCGACCTCCTCCGCAACTTCGAGCGCGATTTCGAGCGGCACGATCCCGGAGGTGCCTGAAGCGTGAAGGCCTACCCGCACCTTGATGCCGACGATGAGGTCGCGGTTCTGATCCGCCACCTTGACCGCATCGACCGGATTCATCAGCCGGAGCTCCTCGCTCTCGCCGACCATGACCCGGTGCGAGAAACCGTAGATGCCGGCGTGCGAGACATGCAGATAAGCGAGGATGCGAACCTCGCTCGGCTCGATCACGTGCTTGCGAAAACCCGCAAAATTACCCGGGCCGGCGCTACCGGTGTCGACCGCCGTGGTGACGCCGGAGGTACGACAAAACTCCTCGGCGTCGATGCCGAGCGAGGTGCCGCCCCAATAGACGTGGGTGTGCAGATCGATCAGGCCGGGGGTGACGATGTAGCCCGACACGTCGCGCACATCAGTTCCGGGATCGGCCTTGAGCTCGTTTCCGACCATGACCACCTTGCCGCCGGCGAAGGCGACGTCCCTCACGGCGTCGAGCTTCTGGGAGGGATCAATCACCCGACCGCCGCGCAGGATCAAATCGAAAGGCATTGTAATCTCCGAATGTTTCAGTGAAGGAAGCGGCGGAAGCGCCTTGCCTATCCAAGGGAGCCGTCAGCCATTGAAGGCCGCCTGAGCTTCCGGCAAATCCCAGATTTTGCCGATCGCCGCGGTTGCAGCTGAAATAATTGCGGTCTCGTCGCCGTGAATGTATCGGCCGGCATCGATGAGCACGCGCCCATCAATGATGACCTGGTCGATATTGGCGCGGTTTCCAAGCGCGACCAGCCCACGTCGCGGATCGAACAGCGGCTGCAGGTGGGGATGGGTCAAGTCGACGACGGTGAGGTCGGCGGTTGCCCCCGACGCGATCGTCCCAAGGTCCGGTCGCTTGATGCGCGCGGCTGCGGTTGCGGTGACTGACTCGATCAGGTCCGGCGCGCTTGCCACATCCGCTCGACCGGACACAATCTTCGAGATCATCGATGCGGCGTTGAGTTCGCCGAGAAGGTCCATGTTGTAGCCATCGGTTCCGACCACCGTCTTGACGCCTGCCCCCGCAAACCGGCTGAACGCCGCGGCGACGCCGGCGCGTGCAAACACGCGCGGGCAGTTCAGTACCGTTGCGCCTCTCGCCGCCATCAGCTTCAGATCGTCGTCGGTGCTCGCGATGCAGTGTGCGGCCAAAAGATCTGGTGCGAGCAAGCCCAGCCAGTCGAGATATTCGGCCGGCGTGCGACCGCCATAACGTGCGCCGATCGTCGCCACCTCAGCCTGGCTCTGCGCGAGATGGGTCGTGACGGGAACGTCGAGTTCGCGCGCGCGGGCAGCGCAGGCTCGTAGCAAATCCGGACCACATGTGTCGGTGGCGTGCGGGCTCATCGCAAGGCCGATCCGGCCGCCGCCGCGCCCATTCCAGCGATGGTACAAAGCGTTCCAGGTGTCCATGTCGGCTTGGCCATCATCGCCCGCATAGCGCACCACGCCGTCCGGACCGGCCTTGGTATCCGACGTGGAGAACAAATAGGGCGCGCCATAAAAACGGATGCCCATCTCCTCCGCGGCGTCGAACATCTCCGGGATGGTGTTGCGGAACGGCTCCATCACCGTGGTCGCGCCGCCCTTTAGGAGTTGCAGGATGCCGAGCCGCGCAATGGCGAGCCGCTCGGACGGCGACAACATTTCGGCGCCGCGCTTGGTCAGCGGCAGCAACACCGTATAGACGATGCTCTGATTGTTGCGGCGACCATTGCCGTCCTCGGTGTGCGTCCGGGCGACGGCTTCGCTGAAGCAGTGATTGTGCAGATTCAAAAGGCCGGGCAGCACAAAGCGGCCCGGTCTGTCGAACACCTCGGCGGCGGAGGGCCGGTCGCGCGTTACGGCGGCAATCTGCCTGCCCTCGAGCAACACCCAATGATCGCGCAGCACGTCTTGCGCGCCATCCTTGCGCGACAATACATAGCTGCCGAAGATCGCGATTGTGCTCATGTCGGGCGCACATTCCAGAACACGGCCGTACCGTCGAGAATACCGGTGATGCTGGTGCGGTACGCGGTCGGCTGCTTGTACTGACCGATCGGGAAGTACGGAATTTCCTCGAACGACAACGCCTGGATGTCGCGGCAGATCCGCTGCTGCTCGACGAGATTGGCGGCGGCGAGCCACTGGCTTCGCAACACCCCGATCTTCTCGCTTCTGTACCAGCCGGGGGCTTTGCTATCGCCGCGCAGATTCGAATTGCCAGCCGGATTCAACCAATCGATGCCTTGCCAATTGCCGACGCCGGCGCTCCAGCCGCCCTGGGCGATCGGGTCCTTTTTCAGCTGCCGTTGCAACACCGTGCCGAAATCCAATCCCGCATATTCGACGTTCATGCCGGCCTGCTGCAGCATGTCGGCCGCCACGTCGCCAAGCGGCTTTTGTGCAAGCGAGTTGGTGGGGACGAGCAGCACGACCTTCTCGCCATTGTAGCCGGCGGCCTTCAAATCAGCTTTGACCTTCGCCATGTTGCGCGGCCCGCGAAACACGTCAAGGCCGACATCGCTCGCCATCGGCGTGCCTGGCGCAAAGAATCCGATCGGCGAGAACTGATAGGCCGGATCGTCGCCCGCCACCGCCGTCATGAAAGCGGACTGATCGATCGCGCCCAACAGCGCCCGGCGGATCGCCGGATTGTCGAACGGCGGCTGCAGATGATTGACGCGCAGCATGCAAGTGTAGCCGCGCGGGTCGAGAATCCGCGTGGCGACGCGGCCGGCGCGCTTGAGCACCGGCAGCAAATCGTGCGGTGTTGTCTCCTGCCAGTCCTGCTCGCCCGTTTGCAGCGCGGCGACCCCTGTTGCTGCGTCCGGCATCGTCGTCCAGACCACGCGATCGTAGTGAACGATTTTGGGACCTGAGGTCCAATCCGGCTTGCCGTCCTGACGGGGCTGATAGCGATCGAAGCGGGCGTAGACGTTGCGCGCGCCCTGAAGACGCTCGTCCGCAACGAAGCGGAAAGGACCGCTGCCGATCACCTCGGTCAGCGGCTTGAAAGCGTCCTGGCTCGCCAGCCGCTCGGGCATCATGAACGGCGCCTGGATCGCGGATTTGCCGAGCGCAGCAGGCAACAAAGGGAAAGGCCTGTTCAGGCGGAACCGGATGGTGCGGTCGTCCGGCGCCGACAGTTCGTCGGTTGCCGCCATCAGCTCGGCGCCGAACCCGTCGCGGGCCGCCCACCTTCGAATGCTCGCGACGCAATCGCGCGCCAGCACGCGCTCGCCGTCATGCCACAATAGACCATCGCGCAATGTGAGGTCCCATTGCCGATCGCCGTTGGAAACGACATGCCCGGACAGCATCTGGGGCGAGACCTCGAGGGCCGAATTCATGCCGTAGAGGGTGTCGTAGACCATGAAGCCATGGTTTCGGGAGACCTGCGCCGTGGAGTAGATCGGATCGACGAAGGTCAGATCGATTACGGGAATGAAGCGCAGCGTGGTCAGCGACTGAGCGCGCAAGATCCCCGGCAGCGAGAACGCCGGCGCTGCGGCGGCGGCCCGTAACAGTGAACGACGAGAAACGAGCATTGAAGTCTCCTAAGAAGCGCTCATCGCGATACGCGACCGGCGCGGCTCTCAGGGGTCGCCGCTTCGTGACTTTGGAAATTCGCCGCGATCGCCTCTCCCGTCGTGATCCACAGATCGGAGCAAGATTTGGCATAGGTGAGAAATTCCCGTAGCAGACGAAGCCGCATCGGACGACCGCTGCATTGCGGATGCAGCACGGTGGTAACCATCGCACCCCAGTCCCGAACCTCGTCCAGTTCATCCTTCCAGATCGAAAGCACATGCTCCTTGGGAAAGATCGGCCGTGGGCTAAACCGGGCGGACAGCCCGTGCATCCAGTCGTCGTAGCTCGCGGTCACCGGAAGCTCGATCGTGCCCGGCCTGCCATCTGCAAGGCGATGCCGGTAAGGCCGCACATCGTCCCGAAATGACGAGGTGTAGACGATGCCGTGGCGCACCAACGCGACGCGCAGTTCCTCGGTGAATTCGCCGTAAGGCGCGCGATAGCCGATCGGCTTGACGCCAAGCCGACGCTTCAGCGCCTCAAAACCCCGCTCCAGCTCCTCCTCGATCCAGGGGTCGCCCGGATCCGGCAGCAGATGGTGGTAACCGTGGTGGCCGATCTCGTGGCCTGCCTTGAGAATGGACTCCGCCATCGCCGGATGCGCATCCACCGACCAGCCGGTGACGAAGAACGTCGCCTTGAGGTCAAGTTGATCAAGCAGCTCCAGCAGTTTTGGCGTACCGACACGCGCTTCATAGCCGCCATAGCTCATCGTGATCAGGCGCTTCGCGTGCTCCGCGTCCTTGCTGGTCCAGGCGCTCTCCGCATCCACGTCGAACGAGAGGAACATCGCGGAGGTATAGGGTTTGGGCCAGGGATACTCCGGGGCCGCCGGCGCCGTGTTCGCGGGAAGGAGCGGAATGCTCGCGAGCGCTTTACTGTCCTGCATTGATCGTCGCCTTTTCCACGCCGTAGTCGGTTAATTTCCACTTCGCAAGCAAAGCGCGGTAGGAGCCGTCCGCGATCAACGCATCCAAGGCCTCCACGACCGCCTGCTGCAGCGCCTTCTCCTTGACGCTCAAAGCAAGCCCGGTGAATTGCACGTCGAAAACGTCGCCGATCGGGATATAGGCGCCCGGTTCGAGCTCCATCATGTAGGGAAGCGTCTCGCCGCCCTGGACGGCTGCGTCGAGCCGCCCTTGCTTGAGCTGTGTTCTTGCATCGGCCGATCCTTCCGTGCCGACGAACTGAATCGCATCGCCGCCACAATGAGCGTCGCTCCAGGCGGCGATGTGTTTCGGAAAGGACGTGCGCCGGCTGGCGCCGACCCTCTTCCCACAAACGGCCGTCATGTCCTTGAACTCCGCTGCGCGAGATTGCTGGGCGAAGAATCGAGGCCCGTTACGAAGGTAGTCGACAAAGGTCGCGGTGTCCTGCCGGCTCGCCAGGTCCGTCATTCCGGACAGGATCGCATCCACCCTCCCGGTCGCAATCGCAGGCATCATCTGGTCGAAGCTTGTCTCCTGCCAGATGATCTTGACGCCGAGCTTGCGGGCGAGCGCTTCGCCAAGCTCGACATCGAAACCGGTCAGCGTGTTGGTAGCCGGATCGCGGAATTCCATGGGCGGATAGTTCGGCACGATGGCAACCCTGATGCTGCCCTGCTTTAGGATTTCCGGAGGCAGTTCGACCGCCATGGCCGTAGCGGTGGCGACGCAACTGAGCGCGGCGGCAAGAAAAAGTCTTATCATGAAAATAGCCTCATCAGATCACCGCGGCGAGAAAGGACTGCGTGCGCGCTTCGCGGGGAGCGCCGAGAACGTCGGCCGCGGGCCCGGATTCCACGATTGCGCCATGATCCATATAGACCACCTTATCCGCGACCTCGCGCGCAAATCCGAGTTCGTGCGTCACCACCATCATCGTCATGCCGCTGCGCGCAAGCTCCTTCATCACCGAGAGCACTTCGCCAACCAGTTCCGGATCGAGCGCACTCGTCGGCTCGTCGAATAGCATCAGCATCGGCTTCATCGCGAGCGCGCGAGCGATCGCCACCCGTTGCTGCTGCCCACCCGAGAGCTGTGCGGGATAAGCATCGGCTTTCGCCGCGAGACCAACGCGTCGCAACAGCTCCATCGCTTCCGCCCGCGCATCTTCCCGCTTGCGGCCCTGGACCTGCACCGGACCTTCGGTGATATTTTCCAGCGCCGTCTTGTGGGGAAAGAGATTGAATCGCTGAAATACCATGCCGGTCTTCAAGCGCTGCCGCGCGATTTGCTGCGGGGTCAGGCGATGCAATCGTTCGCCCTCTTCGCGCAGGCCCAGCAACTCGCCATCCAGCCAGATGCCGCCGCTGTCGACCGAGGTCAGCTGATTGATACAACGCAGGAGCGTCGTCTTGCCCGATCCCGACGCCCCGATCAGGCAAAGCACCTCGCCCGACCAGACGTCCAGCGAGACCTGCTTCAGGGCTTGAAATTCCCCGAAGTTCTTGCTGACGGAACGGATCGCGACGAGGGGGCGGGTCATCTGGCGATCTGCAATGCGCCGCGGGCGAAGCGCCGCTCGAGCAGCATCTGCAAAGGCGTCAAAATCGAGACGACGAGCAGATACCAGAAGCCGGCGACGATCAGGAGCTCGATCACGCGCGAATTCGCGTAATAGATATTCTCGGCGTTGTGCAGCACCTCCGGATACTGGATAACGCTTGCGAGCGACGTGGCCTTCACCATGCCGATGAATTCATTGCCGAGCGGAGGAATCACCACTCTCATGGCCTGAGGCAGGATGATCCGGCGCAGCGCGTGCAGCCGTCCCATGCCGATCGCCTGCGCGGCCTCATATTGTCCGGCGTCGACTGACAGCATGCCGGCCCGCATCACTTCCGACGTATAGGCGCCCTGATTGATGCCAAGGCCGAGAAGGGCTGAAAGAAAGGGCGTCATGACGTCGACCGCCCGGACCGACCAAAGGCCCGGAATGCCGATGGTCGGAAACACCAGCGCGAGGTTGAACCACAACAAGAGTTGCAGGATCAGCGGCGTGCCGCGGAACAGCCAGGTATAGCCGGCGGCGACCGACTTCAGCACCGGATTGGGCGAGAGCCGCATGATCGCGACGACGACGCCCAAAACGATGCCGAGCGCCATCGCCAGCACCGCCATCACCATGGTGTTGACGATGCCTTCGAGGATCACCTTCACGGTCAGGAAGCGGCCGACATAGGCCCACTCGATCTGTCCGCTCGCGAAGGCGCGCCCGATCGCGGCCAGTACGACGAGAATCGCGGCCGCACCAACCCATCGCCGCCAATGAGTCTGACGCGCGACCGTCATCCCCGAAATATCGGGGAAGCCTTCTGCAAGCGCGTCCGCCGCTCTCATTGCGTGGCCGCGTTCATCATCGGTTGGGGAACGGCGTTGGCACCCAATCCGTATTTGTCGAGAATGGTCTTGTAGGAGCCGTCAGCGATCATCGCGGCGAGGTGTTGCGTCACAAGCTCGCGGAGCGCCGCGTCGTCCTTGCGGAACATGATGCCTTGATAGCCGGTGGAGAGCGGCTCTCCGATGACGCGATATTTCCCAACCTCCTGCTGCTGGGCGTAGGGCAACGTCTCGCTGCCTTGCACCGCGGCGTCGATGCGGCCCTGCTTGAGCTGGTTGCGGACGTCGATGCTGTTCTCGCCCGGAACATATTGCACGGCGGGCTTGCCGCCGGATTCGCAGTTCTGCTTGCTCCATTTCTCGATCTCGATCGGGAAGCTGGTGCTGCGCGTCGTTCCGACCTTCTTGCCGCAGAGATCGATCGCCGACTTCGCCGCATTCTCGGTCAAAACGAAGAACTGCGGACCTGTCGCCAGATAGTCGACGAAATCGGCCGTCTCGCGCCGCGAGGCGCGGTCCGAAATGCCGCTGATGATGAAATCGGCGCGCTTGGTCTGCAACGACGGAATCAGTTCGGCGAATGGCGTTTCGCTCCAGATGATCTTCACGCCCATTCGTTTCGCGATCTCGTTCGCGAGGTCGATGTCGAGGCCAACAAGCTGGTCCGTCGCCGGATCGCGATACTCCATGGGAGCGTACGTCGAATTGACCGTCAGTCGCAATGCGCCCGCCTGCTTGATCGTATCAGGCAATTCGGCGGCCTGTGCAGCGGCAAAAGCGACAAGCACGGCAACCCCAACTGACAACCAGAGGCGAGCGGCGGCGGCGCGGAGAACACGAGTCAAAATTGCCTCCAATCTGTGCGGATTGCCGCTTCAATGGGCGGGCGAGCCCCCCGCTCCACGGATACGTTGGCAACATTAGACGAAAGCGCGGCGGCGATTGCAACCATTCGTGCTATGACATTGTCGCAGGGATATGACCCGATCTGCGTCAACCCGCAGGGGTCGCCGAGCTCGGCTTCGCCGCAGATCGGTGCTTTCCTTAAGAGAGCAATCCTCGGCGTACTAATGGCCCCAGCGCAGCACGACGGGGTCGAGCGAACGGGCGATCTCGATCAGACCGGCACGGGCCGCCGGGTGAACCTTTTGCAGGGGGTGGCGAACCGCGTCGGAGCCGATCACGCCGCCTTCCTTCATCAGGATTTTGCAGGCCTGCAGTCCGCATTGCCGGTTTTCGTAGTTGATCAGCGGCAGCCAGCGCGCATAAGCCGCCGCCGCCTCCTCCCTCCGCCCGGCGAGATAGGGATCCACGATCTGCCGGATGCCGTCAGGATAACCGCCACCGGTCATGGCACCCGTCGCCCCCGCATCGAGATCTGCCATCAGGGTGATGGCCTCTTCGCCGTCCCAGGGCCCCTCGATGCTGTCGCCGCCCGCGGCGATGAGATCGCGGAGTTTGGCCGCCGCCATCGGCACCTCGATCTTGAAATAGCTGATGTGCGGGATGTCCCTCGCCATCCGGGCCAGCAGATCGACGGAGAGCGGCGTTCCGGCGACCGGAGCATCCTGAATCATGATCGGGACGTCGATGGCGTCGGAGACAATGCGATAGAAATCGAAAATGCCTTTTTCCGACACACGGAAGGTCGCACCGTGATAGGGCGGCATGATCATCACCATGGCGGCGCCGGCCTTTTGAGCCTGACGGCTGCGCGCAGCGCAGATCGATGAGCTGAAATGGGTCGTCGTCACAATCACGGGCACCCGGCCGGCGACGTGCTTGAGCACCGCATCCATCACCTGTTCGCGCTCGGCATCGGTCAGCACGAACTGCTCGGAGAAGTTGGCCAGAATGCAGATGCCGTTGGAACCGGCGTCGATCATGAAGTCGATACAGCGCCGCTGACCGTCGAGATCGAGCTCGCCGCGATCATCGAAGATGGTCGGCGCGACGGGAAAGACGCCGCGATAAGGTTTTTGAGCGGTCGGATTCATGATGCGTCCTCGTTCAGGTGCGATCAAAAGAGCTCAAGCTACCTGCGCTGGTTATAAACGTCGATGCAGACAGCTCCGAGCAACACCAAGCCCTTGATCACCTGCTGATAGTCGATGCCAATCCCAAGGATCGACATTCCGTTGTTCATCACGCCCATGATCATGGCACCGACCACCGCGCCTCCGACCCGGCCGACACCACCATAGGCGGAGGCGCCGCCGATGAAGCAGGCGGCGATCACGTCCAGCTCGAAGCCGACGCCGGCCTTGGGTGTTGCGGTGTTGAGGCGGGCGGCAAAGACGAGCCCGGCCAAGGCGGCCAGAACGCCCATGTTGACGAAAGTGAGGAACGTCAGTGCCTCGGTCTTGATGCCGGAAAGCTTGGCAGCTTTGGCATTGCCGCCGACGGCGTAGATCTGTCGACCGATGACGGTTCGCCGCGTGACGAAGCCGTAGAGCGCGATCAGCGCCGTCATGATCACGAGGACGTTCGGCAGCCCGCGATGCGAGGCGATCAGGTAAGTGAAGTAGAGCACCATGCCCGACAGCGCCACATTCTTTCCGATAAAGAATACATAAGGCTCGACCTCGATGCCGTGCGACTGTTCGCGCGCGCGACCCTTGGCGCTGGCATAGACCAGCCCCAATGCCAGCACGGCGCCGATCAGTAGCGAGGTGGGATACAGTGTCCCGGCGCTCGGAAGCAGCTCCGGAATGAAGCCCGAGGACAATTTCTGGAAGGTTGCCGGGAACGGCCCGACCGACTGGCCCTGCAGGAACGCAAGCGCAAGGCCCTTGAAGACCAGCATGCCCGCCAGCGTGACGATAAAGGAGGGAATCCCGAAATAAGCAATCCAGTAGCCCTGCGCCGCCCCGATGGCCGCGCCCACCAGCAAACAGGCGATGAAGGCTAATGGATAAGGGACATGATAGCGGACCATCAGCACCGCGGCGACCGCGCCGACGAAGCCTGCGACCGAGCCCACCGACAGATCAATATGGCCGGTGACGATCACCAGCAGCATGCCGAGCGCCATGATCACAATATAGCTGTTCTGCAGTACTAGATTTGTGAGATTGAGCGGCTGCAGCAGCGTGCCGTCGGTCATAGCCTGGAAGAACAGCATGATCGCAACGAGCGATAGCAGCATGCCGTAGCTGCGCAGGTTGTTCTTGATGAACCCGGCATGGCCGCGTTGCTCAGGGAGCGAAACCGTCTTGTCTGTCATGGCCGCATTCCTCCGGTCTGCATGTCGCTCTCGTCCATGCCTCTTCTGAAACTCTTGTTATTGCGCATGATGGCACGCATGATCTTTTCCTGCGTCGCGTCCGCGCCGGTAAATTCGCCAACAAAGGCGCCGTCATTCATCACGCAGATGCGATCGCAGATGCCGAGCAGTTCCGGCATTTCCGACGAGATCACCACGACGCCCTTGCCGGCTTCCGCCAGCTCGTTGATGATACAATAAATCTCGTATTTCGCGCCCACGTCGATACCGCGAGTCGGCTCGTCGAGGATCAGGACTTTGGGATCGGTCATCAGCCATTTCGACAACACGACCTTCTGCTGGTTACCACCGGATAGCTGGCCAGTCTGCTGATAGACGTCGGAGCAGCGAATGCGCATCCGGTTTCGGTAATCGCTGGCTGCTTTCAATTCGCGGATGTCGTCGATCACTGACCGCCGGGATACTTGGTCAAGGCTTGCCAGGGTGACGTTCTTGCGCACATCGTCGGCGAGGATCAGCCCGAGCTGCTTGCGGTCTTCGGTAACATAAGCGAGGCCGGCACCGATCGCCGCTGCAACGCTGGAAAGGTCAACCTCGCGGTCGTCCAGCCGGACCCGGCCGCTGATCCCGCGGCCCCACGCCCGGCCGAACAGACTCATGGCGAATTCGGTACGGCCGGCCCCCATTAGACCGGCAATGCCCACGACCTCGCCACGCCGTACCTGAAAGTTGACATTCTTGATAAACTGCCGCTCGGGATGGAGTGGATGGTGCACCGACCAGTCCTCCACCACCAAAACCGGCTCCCCGACCCTGGCATCACGCTCCGGAAAGCGATGCGCGAGGTCGCGGTCGACCATGCTGCGGATGATCCGGTCCTCTTGCACCGGCTCGGTTCGGCAATCGATTTTGTCGACGGTGCGGCCGTCGCGCAATACCGTAATGCGGTCGGCGACGCGGGCGACCTCGTTCAATTTGTGGGAAATCAGGATCGAGGAGATGCCCTGCGCTCTGAACTCAACCAGACGATCGAGCAGCGCCGCGCTGTCGTTCTCGTTCAGGCTGGCGGTGGGTTCGTCCAGGATCAACAGGCGCACCCGCTTGGAGAGCGCCTTCGCGATCTCGACCAGCTGCTGCTTGCCGACGCCAAGATCGGTGACCAGCGTGTCCGGCTGTTCGCGCAAGCCGACCTGGGCCATCAGTTCCCGCGTGCGCCGATACACCGTGCCACGGTCGATGACGCCGAACCGCGCGGGCGAATGCGACAGGAAGATGTTCTCGGCGATCGACATCAGCGGGATCAGCGCCAGCTCCTGGTGGATGATAATGATCGCGAGCGCCTCGGAATCGTTGATGTCGCGAAAGCGCCGCTCCTCGCCGTCGAAGATGATCGTCCCTTCATAGCTGCCGTGGGGATACACACCGCTGAGCACTTTCATCAGCGTTGACTTGCCGGCGCCGTTCTCGCCCACGAGGGCATGGATCTGGCCGGCCTCAACGACGAAATTCACGTCGCGCAGCGCCTGCACGCCTGCAAAGCTTTTGCTGACGCCGCGCATTTCAAGCATAGCCGTCATCGGATCACTTTCCTGCAACGCCGAGCCGTTTCGGCGAGGTTCAGTCCGGCAGGCGCGGACAACCGCACCTGCCGGACGGGTTCGCTCACTCGAATTGGGCGCGCTTGTAATAGCCGCTGTCAACCAGGGCCTTCTCCCAATTGCTCTTGTAGACCACCACCGGCTTGAGCAGATAGGATGGCACTACCTTGACGCCGTTATTATAGGTCTTGGTGTCGTTGACGGGAACTTCCTTGCCACTGAGCGCCGTATCCACCATGTCCACGGTCACCTTTGCGAGGTCGCGCGTGTCCTTGAAGATGGTCGAGTATTGCTCGCCGCGCAGCATTGCCTTGACCGACGGCACTTCCGCATCCTGCCCACTGATGATCGGCATCGGTTGACCGGCGCTACCGTAGCCGACGCCCTTTAGGGAGGATATGATTCCGATCGACAGGCCATCATAAGGCGACAGCACCGCATCGACGCGCTTCTTGCCGTAGAAGGCGCTGAGCAGGTTGTCCATGCGAGCCTGGGCGGTCGCGCCGTCCCAGCGCAAGGTCGCAACCTTGTCCATGCCCGTCTGCCCGCTGCCGACGACCAACTTGCCGCTGTCAATGTAGGGCTTCAGAACCGACATCGCGCCGTTGTAGAAGAAGTACGCGTTGTTGTCGTCGGGCGAGCCGCCGAACAATTCGATATTGAACGGCCCTTTGCCTTCCGTCAGTCCAAGCCCCTGCTCGAGCGACTGCGCCTGCAGCACGCCGACCTGGAAATTGTCGAAGGTCGCGTAGTAATCGACGTTCGGCGTGTCACGGATCAGGCGGTCATAGGCGATCACGGTGATGCCCTTGGCTTTCGCCTGCTTGAGCACGTCCGAGAGCGTGGTGCCGTCGATTGCGGCGATCACGAGCACCTTGGCGCCCTTGGTGACCATGTTCTCGACCTGGGAGAGCTGGTTCGGAATATCGTCCTCGGCATATTGCAGGTCGGTGCCGTAGCCGCGCTCCTTCAGCACCTTGACGATGTTGTTACCGTCATCGATCCAGCGCGCGGAGGATTTTGTTGGCATCGCTATTCCGATGGTCGGCTTGCTTTGTGCAAGCGCGACGCCGCCGGACGCCGCGGCGACAAAGCCCGCCAGCGCGAGCGAGAAAAATTTGGTCAGTTTGGGCATGCTTCACTTCCTTCGGTTGTTATAATTTTGATCGATGTGAACGACAGATTGCCGATAGCTGTTCCTGGTCTGGGTTGCAGTGCTGGATTTCCTTGGTCGGTCACCTCCTATGAGCTTGCGAGTATGACGTCCGGCTCCGGGCGCCCGTGTGCAGCCACCTCCATCACGAACGTGCGCCCGTGCTCGGGATCCGCGGCACGTGCCGCCTCGTCCATGTCTTGCCAGGCCGACGTCACAAGCAGACGCGACAGATCAGGCCCCACGAACGCCGGACAACTAGCCTGACGCGCCGGCACGTGCAAGCAGCGCAGATGCTCGCCTTGAGGACTGTAGACGTCAACGCAGCCGCCGCCCCAGCGCGCATTCCAGATCAGCCCGTCGGCATCGACAACTGCACCATCGAGGCCGCCGACCTCGCGGTGCTGCAACAGCATTTCGGGCGCGCCGCGCGGCAACCCGGTCGCCGAGTCGAGCGCAACGCGATACAAGACATTCGTGGCCGTATCGGCAAAATAACCGAGCGCTCCATCAGGCGAGAAGCAAATCGCGTTCGGAATGGTAACGCTGGGAAACAGCCGCGAGATTTCGCCGCGATGGAGCGCGTAGATCGCCCCGGCTCCCGCCTCCGCCTTGCGTCCCATGGTGCCGATCCAGAACGTTCCGCTAGGATGCACCCGTGCATCGTTTGATCGGTTGAGAGGATTGTCCGCCTCGAGCGGACAATAGAGCGTCATGCGAGCGTCGCGGATCGAGCGGATGTAAAGGCCGTCTTCCGCGACGATCAGCTGCCGCTCCGCGTCGATGCGCGCTAGCGCGCTCGCCATCCTGCCCAGCTGGTGGGTGCGGACTTCTCCACTTCCAAGGTGAGCCTCGAACAGCCTTCCCTCAAGAATATCGAACCACCAGGCGGTGTCGGTGGCCGCGTCATAGGTCGGCCCCTCGCCCAGATGGCAGCGCTCGCCGCACAAAATGGAAGTCGGCATCTGCTCCCTGATGTCACTCCGCCACATCATCGCACCGAGCCACTCGAGACGAAGCGATAGACGCTGCGGTGTTGATAAACGCCGTCCGGTGCGAGGCGCGCGCCTGGAAAGTCCGGCCGGTTGGGTGCATCGGGCCAGATCTGTGGTTCAAGGCAGATCGCATCTGACTGCCGGTACAGCCGCCCTCGCTTTCCCGGAATCGAACCGTCGAGATAGTTTCCCGAATAGAATTGGAGACCAGGTTGATCGGTGAAGAGTTCGAGGATTCGCCCCGATCGCGGCGCTTCGAGCCGCGCCGCAAACCGCAATTCACGAGCGTTATCCAGACAAAAATTGTGGTCGTACCCTTTGCCGTGCCGCAGCTGCAAATCGTCGCGGCGGATTTGGGCGCCGATTGTTGAAGGGTTGCGGAAATCGAAAGGCGTGCCGGCGACGGCCCGCGGCGGCTCCGGCAACGGGATCGCGTCAGGATCAATCGCGAGAAAACGGTCGGCGGCGATTGTCAGCCGGTGGTCGAGGATATCCGCACCCGATGTGGCGCCCTCGAGATTGAAGAAGCTATGATTGGTCAGGTTGACGATCGTTGGACGGTCCGCCCGCGCCGTGAGGGTGAGCGACAACTCAGTGGGGCCCGTCAGGCGATACGTGATGCGAACATCCAGCCTAGCGGGATAGCCCTCCTCGCCGTGGGCGCTAACATAGGCAAGTGTCACCGAAGGCTCCACGCCGTCCTCGATTTCGGTGATCTGCCAGAGTTGCCGGTCAAAGCCGTCGGGCCCGCCATGAAGTGCATGCGAGCCGTTATTGGCGGCGAGCTGTATCAAATCGCCGTCGAGCACAAAACGCGCATTGGCAATACGATTGGCATAGCGACCGACGGTCGCGCCGAAGAACCGCCGCTTGTCGAGATAGCCTGCAAGATCGTCATGCCCGAGCACCACATCATCGCAGTCGCCCTCCGCGTCCGGCAACATCAGCGCCTGGAGCGCCGCGCCGTAGGTCATGACGCGCGCCTCGAAGCCGTTGGTCCCGCGGAGCAACACGCGTTCGACCGGACGGCCATCCGGCAACTCGCCGAATACATCCCTTGCAACATTTGAGGCTATCTCAACCATGGTCAGTCCTCGAAGGCTTCGACGATCTGGCGTCGGCCAAGCATGAAAGCATCGGCAACGAGGCGGAGCGGCGTCAGGTCGACATCGCTGGTCCCGGTCGCTGTCAACTCGACAAAGCGGCGGTAGAGCCCGCGATATTCCGCTTCCGCGGCGTCGACCAGCACCTCGCCGCCCGCAACCAGGCGCGCACCGCCGCCGGAGAGCTTGAGCGGCCCGCCATCGGTTTCGACAAGGATGTCCCAGCTCTGCGGACCGGTCTGCCGGAAATCGAATTCAGCTGCGATCGGCAGGCCCGCGGCATCTGCAAGCGAGAGACGCGCAGCAATCGGCGCCTCGCGATTAGCGGGGAAACAGAGCTCGGCCGCCGTCACGAACAGCGGCTGCCGCAGGATGCGGGTCAGAATCGAGAGCGCATTGATGCCGGGGTCAAAAACGCCAAGGCCGCCCGGTTCCCAAATCCAGCCCTGTCCCGGATGCCAGACGCGGACGTCCTCCTTCCAGCTGATGCTCACCGAATTGATGCGGCGCGGCGCCAGCCACTGCCGTGCCGGCTCGACCGCGGGCGCAAAGCGCGAATGCCAGGTCGCGAACAGCGTTCGGCCGGCGCGCGTCGCCGATGCAATCAAGGGATCGAGTTCGCTGACGGTCGCTCCGGGCGGTTTCTCCAACATCACGTGCTTGCCTGCCGCAAGCGCCGCCGCCGCCTGGTCGCGCCGAACCTGCGGCGGCGTGCACAGGGCCACCGCATCGATCGGCGGACCATCGCGCAGCAACTCGTCGAGCGTATTGAAATGCGGCAAATCCGGAAGCGAGGCGTGGCGGCTGGCGATCGCTGCTAGCGTCACGCCATCGGTCGCGGCGATCGCGGGAACATGCTGATCGCGCGCGATCTTACCAAAGCCGACAATGGCAACACGCAGTGCTGTCATGATTGGTCTCCCGATTCAGCGTTCATCGTGGCTCCCGCTACAGCTTTCGTCACCGCCGGCCCTTCGTGCCGACGCATACCGTTGTGAATGACCTCGATCATGGCCGCCGCCGCCGTTTCGGCGTCCCCGGCCGCGATCGCGTCGACGATGCGCTGGTGCCACAACAGCACCGTTTCGCGATCCTGCGGCTCTACCGGCGCACTGAGCAGGAATGACGCACGCAACGCCGCCTCGATCACGTTTCCGATCGAGCGCATGAACAGGTTGGCGGAAGCGTTGGCGACGGCGATATGCAGGGCGAGGTCGGCATCGGCGAAGCCGACCGAGTCGGATGCTTCGCGCCGCATCCGATCCATGCTGCGCTGCAGCTCCGTGATGTCTGCCTCGGAGCGTCGCGCCGCTGCGAGCGCCGCCGCCCGGGGTTCGACGGCGATACGAATCTCCGCGAGATCGCCAAGGAAACGCTTGTCGATGCCGGCGTCGAGGTGCCAGGCCAGCACATCGGCGTCGAACATGTTCCAGGCGCCGCGCTCCCGCACCACCGTGCCGACCCGCGCCTTGGTGGTGAGCAGCCCTTTTGCAACCAGGGTCTTGACGCTTTCCCGCAATACCGGCCGCGACACCCCAAACATCGCGGTGAGTTCGGCATCGCCGGGCAGTCGCATCCCCTCGGCGTAGCGGCCAGCGATGATGTCGACGCCGATGCTGCGCGCCACCTCCGCGTGGTTGGAGTGGGCACGTCGCGTGGGAATGACCACAAGGTGCGATGTCATGGCTTTGCTCCTGCCTTGCTGGCCGCCGACCGGCGCGCAAGGGCGATCATCGCCTGCTGCAGGGCGATGAAGGCGAACAGCAGGATGCCAGTCACGATCTTCGTCCACCAGCTCGAAAGCGTTCCGTCAAAAGTGATGTAGGTCTGGATCAGGCCCTGGATCAGGACACCGAGAAACGTGCCGATCACCGAGCCCTGACCGCCGGTGAGCAGCGTACCGCCGATCACCACCGCCGCGATGGTGTCGAGCTCGACGCCAACAGCGGAAAGCGAGTAGCCGGCGGCGGTATAGAACGAGAAGACAATGCCGGCGAGCCCCGACAGCACGCTTGAGAGCATATAGATCCGCACCATCATCGAGCCGACCGGAATCCCCATCAGCTCCGTGGTGACCCGGTTGCCTCCGAGGGCATAGACATTGGCGCCGAAACGCGTGAGCCGCAGCAGCAGCGCACCGGCCATGACCACGACGAGCATGATCAGCGCGACTGCCGTCAATCGGCCGCCACCGGGCAAGCGGAGCGCGAAATCCGAGACTGACGAATAGATTGGCGCGGTGATAGGGATCGATTCAGTCGACATGAGAAAGCTGGCGCCGCGGGCAAGGAACATGCCGGCGAGCGTCACGATGAAAGGCGGCAGATCGAAGAAGTGAATGACGCCGCCCATCGCGGCGCCGAAAGCAGCGGAGATGGCGAGGATGGCGACAAAGGCCAGCAGCGGCGGAATGCCCAACCGCTCGATGGCGAGCGCGACGAACACGGTGGTGAAGCCAATCACCGAACCGACCGACAAATCGATGCCGCCGGAGATGATCACGAACGTCATGCCGGTCGCGACAATGCCAAGAAAAGCGTTGTCGGTGAGAAGATTGGCGACGACGCGGGTTGAGGCGATGTGGGGAAACTGCATCGCGCAGATCGCAAAGCCGGCGACGAGCACGATGGCGGTGATGACGACCGGCGCCAGGCGTCTCATGCCTTTGCTCCCCGCAAACGCGCGGCAAAGCTTGCAATCCCGGCAAGACGCGGCGACTGCAGCAGCAGCACCGCAAGTACCACTGCCGCCTTCAGCAGGAGATTAAGTTCAGGAGGATAGCCGGACAAAAGAATTCCCGTGTTCATCGCCTGGATGATCAGCGCCCCCGTCACCGCGAGCAGCAGGCTGAAGCGTCCGCCGAACAGCGAGGTCCCGCCGATCACCACGGCAAGGATCGCGTCGAGCTCGAGCCACAGCCCGGCATTGTTGGCGTCCGCGCCCATGATATCGGCCGCGGCGATGATGCCTGCCAGCGCCGCGCACAGGCCGCACCAGGAATAGACGGCGAGAATCATGGCGCGCGTTCCGATGCCGGCGAGTTCGCTGGCGCGCGCATTGCCGCCGGTTGCCTCGATCAGAAGCCCAAGCGCCGACCAGCGCACGACCGCGCCGGTGAGGATCAGCATGCCGACGATGATAACCACCGGCACGGGCAAGCCAAGCACACTGCCATTGCCGAGCCAGACCAGATCGGGCGAGCTGAAGGTGACGATGCGCCCTTCGGTGATAAGCTGGGCAATTCCCCTGCCGGCGACCATCAGGATCAACGTGGCGATGATCGGCTGAATTCCGAACAATGCGACGAGAATGCCGTTCCACAGACCGCAGACCAGCCCGGCGCCGAGCGCGACGGTCAAGACCAGCGGCAAGCCATGGCTATCCGCAAGGCTGGCCGCGATGGCGCCCGCGATCGCCATCACCGCCCCCACCGACAGGTCGATGCCGCGCGTGGCAATCACCAGCACCATGCCCAGCGACAACAATGCCACCGGCGCACCTCGATTGAACACATCGACGAAGCTGCCGAACAACCGGCCATCCTGGAGCCGCAGGTCGAAGAATTGCGGCGAGACCGCGCGATCGAGCATGAGAATGACGACGAGCGCGAAGACCTGGGCAAGACCGCGGCGTGGCAGGCGAAGCATCATGGCCGCCCCTCATGCGCCCGCGCAGTGCCGTCGGCCGCAATGGCTGCCAGGATCTGGGACACGTCGATCGCGTCCCCGTGCAATTCATCGACATGGACGCGGTCGCGCAGCACGATCACCCGATCCGAATAGGTCACGATCTCGTCGAGTTCGGAGGAAATCACGAGCAGCGCCAGTCCCTTGTCGCACAGCTCGCGGATCAGGCGGATGATCTCGGCATGGGCACCCACATCGATGCCTCGCGTCGGCTCGTCGAGCACCAGGAGGCGAGGCTCGGTGGCAAGCCAGCGCGCCAGCAGCGCCTTCTGCTGATTACCGCCGGACAATAGCCCTATCGGCCGTTCCGGCTCCGGCGGCCGGATGTCCAATAGCTTGATGAAGCGCATCGCGATCTCGTCCTGCTCGCTGCGCGAGAGCAGCCGGTGTAATCCGCGCTTGGCCTGGAGCGCCAGCACGATGTTCTCGCGCACGGTGAGATCGGCGACGATGCCCTCCGTCTTGCGCTCCTCGGGGCAATAGCCGAAGCCGTACCGCACGGCGTCGCGCGGCGACTGCAGTCGCACCGGCACCCCCTCGACCTTGACCTGCCCGATGTCGGCGCGCTCGGCGCCGAACACCAGTCGCGCGGTCTCGGTTCGGCCCGAACCGAGCAGCCCGGCAAGCCCGACCACTTCGCCGTGCCGCAGCTCGAGGTCGAACGGAGCGAGATAGCCGGCCTTGCCGTAACCCTCGAAGCTGGCGCAGACCTCGCGCGGTTGATGGGGACGCGCGGCGGCGCGCTCGCTGGTGGTCTCTGCGAGTTCCCGGCCCAGCATCATGCGGATCAGTTCGAGGCGCGGCAGAGAGGCAGTCTCGCGCTCGCCAATGAGGCGCCCATTGCGCAGCACGGTGATGCGGTCGGATATCTCGTAGACCTGATCAAGAAAATGGCTGACGAAGACGATGCCGATGCCGCGTCCCGCAAGCTGGCGCATGACCCTGAAGAGGATCTCCACTTCGTGACGGTCAAGGCTCGAGGTGGGCTCGTCGAGGATCAGCACCCGTGCCGACAGATCGACGGCGCGAGCGATCGCGATCACATGTTGCACCGCGACGGAATACTCGCCGAGCGACATCGCAACATCGACGTGCAGGCCGAACTCCGCCAGCAGCACCTTGGCGCGCCGGCGCATCTCGCCTTCCTGAACCACGCCGAAGCGCGTCGGCTGGCGGCCTAAAAACAGATTCTGCGCCACCGAAAGATTAGGCAGAAGGTTTACCTCTTGATAGACGGTGGCGATGCCTTCATCGAGCGCGGCCTTGGCCGAGCGTGGGGCGATATCGATGCCGTCGAGGCGAACAACTCCGCCATCGCGCGCGAGTACGCCGGTGACCACCTTGACCAGGGTGGATTTGCCGGCGCCGTTCTCGCCGAGCAACGCGTGAATCTCGCCGGCGCGAAGGGTGAAATCGACATTCTCCAGCGCGCGCAGCGCGCCGAAGCTCTTGCTGAGCCCGCGCACCTCGAGAAGAGCCCGAGCAGGATCGGGGCCGCTGTCCATGAGTCATTACTCCCCAAGGCGTCCGCACGAATGCGGACGCTCGTCATGTTTTAACGGCGAGGCGGTTTGGTTGAAAGGGATTGCGCCGGCGGGCGTGATCGATGGCAGCGCGGCGGCGCCACTCGGGTCAGTAGCCGAGACCCTTCTTGCTCTCGTAGATTTTCTGCGGATCATCGGCCGCCGTATAGAGCTTCGATTCGGTCTGGATCCACTTCGGCGGCACGGTGCCCTTGTCTTTGAAGGCGATGATCGCATCGAGCGCCGGACCGGCCATGTTCGGCGTGAGCTCGACGGTGGCGTTTGCTTCACCAGCGGCGATCGCCTTGAAGATATCAGGCACCGCGTCGATCGAGACGGTCAGGATGTCCTTGCCTGGCTTCAGTCCGGCTTCCTTCATCGCCTGGATCGCGCCCACCATCATGTCGTCATTATGGGCATACACCGCGCAGATCGACTTGCCGCCGTTTTCGGCCTTGATGAAGCTCTCCATCACCTCTTTGCCCTTGGCGCGGGTAAAGTCACCGGTCTGGCTGCGCACGACCTTGAGGTTCGCGTGCTTGGCAACGACACCGTCAAAACCCTTCTTGCGGTTGGTGGCGACGCTAGCGCCGACGGTTCCTTGCAGTTCGACAACGCTGCACGACTTTTCACCAACTGTTTTCGCCAGCCATTCGCCGGCGACCTCGCCCTCGTGGACGCTGTCCGAGGTCACGGCGGTGAGATAAAGCTCCTTACCCGAAGGATCGATATCGCGGTCGAGCAGCACCACCGGGATCTTGGCTTCCTTGGCCTCCTTCAGCACGGCGTCCCAGCCGCTCGCGACGACCGGGGCGAGGAAGATGGCGTCGACGCCTTGAGCGATGAAGGAGCGGATCGCCTTGATCTGGTTCTCCTGCTTCTGCTGGGCATCGGCGATCTTGAAATTGACCTGGCGTTTGGCCGCTTCCTGTTTCGAGACGGAAGTCTCGGCGGCCCGCCAGCCTGATTCCGATCCGATTTGTGAAAAGCCGACCGTGATTTGAGCGGCGCTGGCTGGCAGCGAGAGCAGCAAGGCGGCGGTGGCAGTGGCCGCAAAAAGGGCTTTGAGTGTCATGAGGCGCGTTCTCCCAAGATGTTTCATCCCCGTGCCTGCACCGCTTTTGCGGTGCTATAGCACCTTCTACCGCCCGTTTTGGGCGGCGGACGTCACTATTTCACGGAAAAGCGGCTCCGACTAGTCATATTATTTTACTATTGAGTTCCATTTTTGGGTTGCCCAGCTATCGCTCGTGTGCCTGAGAGTGGGCCCCCTGTTGCAGCCCAATGGAGCGAATTTAAGCAAGGGCTGCGGCAGGCACCTCTGCTCAATGGCAAGCCGTCGCGAGTCCCAGACGCGGATAGAGCCGGTCGATCGCAGATCAAGGCCAGCGTGCTGACTGGCGGCATCTTCGCGTTTATCTCGGCGATGGACGAGACTGTCGTCGGCCTGTTCATCTCCGGCGGCCAGTATCAGCCGCTGACCAAACGAATGTTCACCGCGCTGCGCGACGAGATCGATCCGACCATCGCCGCAATCAGCACGCTGATGACAGCCGCTTCGTTCCTGCTGGTATTGATCGCGAGCACACGGCAAAAGAAGCGCTAAACGATCCTGATCGACATGTCGGGCAAACCCTGAAGTTTGCACAAGAGCACGTCGCCTTTCACGACCGGGCCAACATTTTCCGGCGTGCCGGAATAGATGATGTCGCCGGCCTTCAGCTCGAACGCTTCCGACAATTTCGCGATCTGCTCGGCGACACTCCAGATCATCTTCTCGAGGTCCGAATTCTGCCGTACCACGCCATTGACGGCGAGCGAGATCGCGGCCTTGGCGAGATGCCCGACTTTGGGCACCGGATGGATCGGGCCGAGGACTGCGGCATGATCAAAACTCTTGCCGATTTCCCACGGTTTCTTTTCCGCTGCCATGCCGTTCTGCAGGTCGCGCCGCGTCATGTCGAGCCCGAGCGCATAGCCATAGACATGATCGAGCGCCTTTTCCGCAGGGATATTGGTGCCGCCTGATTTCAAGGCTGCGACCAGCTCGACCTCATGGTGATAATTCTTCGTCAGCAACGGATAGGGATGATCGGCGACCTCCCCGATCGCAACATTCTGGATCGCATCTGTCGGCTTCTGGAAGAAGAACGGCGGCTCCCGGTTCGGGTCGGAGCCGCGCTCGATCGCATGCGCCGCGTAATTGCGTCCGATGCAGTAGATGCGGCGGACCTGGAACACATCCGTCTCGCCAACGATCGGAATTATCGTTGCGGGTATCGGGAAGATTGGCTTGGGCCCTGGCTGCGCGTTGGCCGGGCTCATGTCGGTGATCGCGACAGCAACGGTGGCGCCCGCGGCTGCCGCGAGCAGATCGCGCCGAGAGGAATTTTTCATGGCGATTTCTCCTGAACAGACGCTCCGCACGCGTTTGCGCGCGGAGCCTAACTGAATTGCAGAGATCAGTGAGCCAGCGGGTCGGGACGCATCTGCACCTTGAACACTTTCGGATAAGCCTCCGTCCCGCCCTCACTGTGGAAGTTCGCGCGGGTGCCGGAAGTGGTCCAGATGCCGCGACCTTTCCAGCCGGCCGAGGGGTCGTCGATCCGGCCGTCGACATTCTTGGTGAAGAAGCCGAGCGGGTAAGGCATCCGCATTGTGACGAATTCGCCGTTGACCAAGGCGAGCAGCGACTCGCCGCCGTTGGCGCAGGCGATTGGCACATTGGCGCCGAGGCCGAGGATGTTGTAGCGGTCGACCCAGACGTAATAGGCATGGTTGGCGCTGCCCTTGGGATCCAGGCCCTTGAATTGCGGACCGGGCAATCGATAGAGCTTCCAGCCTTCTGGGCACTGCTTGCCTTCCGCCGTGGTCGGCCCATTGAGCTGTCCTTTGCACAGCTTGCGATCGAAGCTCGCCAGATGACCGCTCGAGAGCACCGTCCAGACCAGACCGTCCAGTCCGAGATCAATGCCGCGCGGACCAAAGGCACCTTCCGGCGGCTGATACACTTCCGATAACGCGGTGTTGGCCGGATCGGCGCCGGGCACCACGCGGACGATATAGCCGGGCTGATCGATCCGCGAGAAACCGCGGTCCATCGCCTGGCCCCAGATCGAATCGTCGACCGGGCTCGGCATAATGCCGTAGAACGACGCCGCGATCCGCTTGTCCTTGTTCGGATCGAGCGGATCCTTCGGTTCGACATAGGCATCGCGCTTGCCGTTGCCGTTGGTGTCGATCACGAGAGGCGTCCAGCCCTGAGACGCCACGCCATCGTGCGTTTCACGGAACTGTTTTGTATTAAGCCAACCGACCACGCCGCCGCCGAGGCCGGGCCCGCCGGCGCTCATCCACAACGTATCGTTGGGATCGTGGGCGAAGTAAAGATGATGGGTGCTGAAACAGGTGTTGATCAGATCCCATTTTCCGGTCGCGGGGTCGAAGCGCGACAATTGCCGCAGCGACGTCGCCTGTGGGAAAACCTTCGCGGACGGATGGCTTGAGCCCTGCTTGCAGTAGTCCGGATTTTCCGGCGGCCGCAGCCGCGCGGTGAACCAGACCTTGCCCTCTTCATCCAGGATCACGTTGTGAATGCTGGTGTGACCGTCCCAGATCGCCTCGTCTCCCCAATAGGCCGATGGTCCGCGCCCGGCGTCCTCCGACGACGGCGTCTTCGGATCGAGATAGGGCTCCTTGATCGTTGACGCGATATTCTTGACCGGGTCGAGGGTCGGAATCAGATCGGTGCTTTCCTCCGGCGAGCCGTAGATCAGGCCGTTGGCATTGAGCGTCGGGTTGCGCTTGTCGGTCGAGATCGCGTCGTGCTGGTAGTGCTTGGGCGAAGCCCAGTCCCACATCGTGTACACGACGTTGCGTTCGATGCCCTTCGGCCGCTCGGGCTTGTCGAACGGCAATTCGCCCGCTGCAATGCGATCGGTCCATTTCGAGAACAGCGAATAGACTTTTTCCGGCCCCATGCTGCCCAGCGCCACCGCCATATATTCCATGGCTTGACCGGCCTGCGTGCGCAGCGCCCACGCCGTGTGCGAATCGTTACCGTCCATGAACGTCTTCGGCACTTCGCGGATGCCGCGTGAGCCGAGCGCATGGCACGACTGGCACATGTTCTTGACCGTATCCACCCATTGAGCCTGGCTCTTCATGGTGTCCGGCATCTTGTTGCCCTTGTCGCCAGTTCCGGGAAATTCCGAAGGCGCCGGAATATCGAGCATCGAATACCAATACATGCCGGGATAGATCTGAGCCGCTGCTGCAGGCGTTGCCGCAGGCGCGGCCTTGAAGTCGAGCAGCTTGCCGGGGCGAGCGTCGACCTGCGCCGTGTCCTGCAGGCCATAGCCGCGAACCCAGACCTTGTAATTCGCATCCGGAAGATCGGGGATGACGAAGCGGCCCTGATCGTCGGTCACGACGACCTTGGCATATTTGGTCGGAAGATCCTTTGTCTCGGCAATAACCCACACGCCCGCTTCGGGGCCCTTGTCACCAGTCACCTGCCCGCCGATATCGTGCGCAGACAAGTCGATGCTTGCCGCGGTGGATGCGCTGACCTGCAGCAGGGCGGCAACCCCGAGGCATCCGGCGACGATCTGCTTCAATTTCATATTTTCCCCTTTTCAGCATGTGGCATGGCTTGCACCATCTTACGCCGCTTTATTGTCAAGCAATCTGACGCATAGTCGATCTTCATGAACAACTTGTCTTAGGTCCGGGATCAGGTTGTGAAGAGCGGACGCAACACGCGCATATCATCTACCCGTTCCAGATCGTTGATCTGATCGACCAGCTTTTTCGTCCTTTCGCAGCCAAGGACGGCTCACCCGGGGGCGTCGAGGCCGACGACGCCGTCGATCAGATTGAGGCCGAGCAGGAATTCGGAGCTGAGGTGAGCACGCACCACGGGCTCGACGACAGTGCCGCGCGCCAACAAGGCCGCCTCCTCGCGACGCGCCGCAACTGCCTGCGCGATCGATACCGCCTCGAACGTGAACGCGGTTCCCGGCCGCGCCTGGGCCAGCTTCCCGAGATCAGGGCCAATGACGGTTGCAATCTTCGGATAACCGCCGGTTGATTGACGATCGGCCATCAGAACGATCGGACGGCCGTCACCCGGCACCTGGATCGCACCCATGGCGATCCCGTCGGACACGATGTTGTAGCCACGCGCGTGCGTCAGTCGGGGTCCTTCGAGAAAATACGCCATGCGATCATGCTTGGCGGAGACGGACCAGGGCCCGGCCAGAAATGCGGCGATCTGGTCGTCGGCGAAGTAGTCGTGTTGAGGACCGAGGACCACGCGAATGGTTTTGAGAGGGCGGTCGAGCCAAGGCGCCACGATGGCGCTCAGCGACGGCTTCGGCAATCCGGACCGTTCGATGCCGAGACGGTCGCCCGCTTCTATCGCGCAGCCGTTAACGCCCCCAAACCCGGTACGCGTGTGGGTGGCGTGAGAGCCGAGCACCTTTGGCACGATGAGGCGACCCGCCACCGCAAGATAACACCAGGAGCCGCTGCGCCCGGCGCGAATCTTCAGCACAGCGCCCTCATCCAGATTGAGAACCACCGCAGGCGGCAGCGGCCTGCCGTCGAGGCTGAGCGCGAACTCGCCGCCGGCGACGGCGACACCGAGCGTTCCGGATTCGGCCGTCACTTCGATACCTCCCACGGAAACCTCAAGCACCGTCGAACCCGCTTGATTGCCGACAGCAAGATTTGCCGTGGCATGCGCCAGCGGATCCATTGGGCCCGCGGCGGTGACGCCATAACGCAGATAGCCGTGCCGACCGGCATCCTGCAGCGTCGCGCCCGGCCCGGCCGACAAGACGCGAACAATCGCTTCGGACGCGGCAGCCATCATGCGGCACTTTTGCGGGCAACGATCTCGCCGCTTGTCGCTCGCTGCTCCAGATCACGGAAGGTCGCCACATCGATCGGATCGAACCGCAGGTTGTCGCCGGCTTGGATCAGAAAGGCGTCCTTGCGCTCCGCCGCGTAGAGCCGCTCCGGTGTCCGGCCGATCACGTACCAGCCCGTCGGCATCGCGAACGGTGCAACAACGCAGAGCCCGCCGCCGATCAAAACCGCGCCGGGCGGATGCGGCGGCCTCGGAGCCGGACGGCGCGAGATGACGAGCGCCTCCGGCACACCGCCGAGGTAAGGTTGGCCCGGTGCGAAGCCACACATGTAAACGCGATATGTCGCCTTCGCGTGCAATGCGACCGCTTCGTCCTGGGTGAGGCCGAGAATCCGCGCCGCCTCGTCGAGATCTTCGGCCAGCGCCGGATCATAGCAACAGGGCAATGTCCAGGTCGCGGCCTTGCCCCGCCATTCGGCAACGGCTGCCGTCTTTCGGCGCACAATGGCGACAAGCGTATCCCTGTCGATATGCAAGGGATCATAGTGGATCATGAGTGAGCGATAGGTCGGCACGAACTCGCGTGTTCCCGCGGGAGGATCGGCACGCAACGCCGCATCGATCGCGAGCACCCTGTCGTTGATCGCGGGATCGACGATATCGCCGAATTCGACGACGAGCGCAGCCTCCCCCGCATCGAGAAAGCGCGGAGCGGACATGGCAGACGCTGGGCCCGGATCGACCTTCAGTGTCATGTCGCGATTGGCCTGAACGGCTTTAGAACGATACCGACTTGCTCCAATCGCTCGCGCACACGGCTGGCGGTCGCAACCGCATGGTCCGAATCGCCATGGACGCAAATCGAACGGATCAGTGTCGGCAAATGCTTGCCGCCCGCAGTGATCACCGCTCCCGCTTCGACCATTTCCAGCACGCGCGCGGCGGCCTCCTCCGCGCCTTCGATCATGGCGCCGGGCTGACTGCGCGGGATCAATTGCCCGGTTTCGGTGTAGCCGCGATCGGCATAGATCTCCTGATGGGTTTCAAGCCCGGCGGCTTCACCGGCGGCGACCAGCTCCGTCAACGCGTTGGCCAGCAACGCCAGGCCGGGGTCGACCGCGCGCACCGCACGCGCCACCGCGTCGGCAACGCCGCGTTCTTCGCAGGCGATGTTGCCGAGCGCCCCGTGGGTCTTCACGTAGGTGATGCGATGCCCAGCGTAAGCGGCAAGCGCGGTAGCGGCACCGATCTGATAGGCGACGAGCCGTTCGATCTCTCCGTTCGAGAACGGGAGGCGGCGACGCCCGAAGCCCCATAGATCGGGGAACCCGGGATGGGCGCCGACCGCGACGCCGCGCTCACGGGCGATGGCAAAGGTCCGCGCCATCACCTCGGGATCACCGGCATGCAGCCCGCACGCCACGTTGGCAGAGGTGACGATGGAGAGCATGGCGTCATCGTCACCGCAGCGATAAGTCCCAAAACCCTCGCCAAGATCGGAATTGAGATCGACGGATGGCATTGTCGCCTCCTTAAGCATTCATAGGCCAGAGCGGTTCGGCAAGCGCCACCGCGGCGGGAAAGATCGTGACAAATGTGCCACCGATATACTGGACCAGCACGGGATCGGCGTCGATGGCAGCTATGCGAACAGTCGCCGCGTCCAGGACTGGTGCCGCGAGCCCGTCACCATTATCGAGGCGATTCGCAACCGGCGATCTGAGCCAGGCTTCCGCCAAAAATGCGCCTGCATCTCGAACACGCATTGGCAACGACACCAGGTGCGCAAAAAGATGGAAGCTGACGACCCGGTCGCCTCGCAAGGCGACCGCACTCCCGTGCGGTCGCGAAATTGAGGCCGTTTAATCGGTCACTTCAGGAGATCGCTAACCGGAATCGCTTTGGATATGGTCCACTCGTCGACAACGCCGGGCTTGCCCTTCTCCGTGTCGACGATCAGATAGCGCCCGCGGTTCTGATGATGGATCTCGCTCGTGAAGGTGCGAGGACCAAACAGCGTCGGCTCATCCTTCATTTTCTCCAGTTCGGCCGTCACCGAGGCGGCGTCGGTCGAGCCTGCACGTTGAACGGCCTTTGCCCAGACATCAATCAGAACATAGCCCGGGTAAACATACTGACTGGACGGAGGCCCGCCCGTGACTTCGGCGTATTTCTTGTTGAACTCGCTCACCTTCGGATTCGGATCGTCGCCATAGATCGAGCCCTGCACAGGAACGAAGAAGTTCGAGAGGTCCGGCACCGCATTCAACCAATAGCTGCCATCGACGCCTGATCCGTTCACAATCATTGATGTGATGCCGGCGGCACGGATCTGCTTGATGGCGCTGACAACCCCGGGCATCATTGAACAGAGCATGATCACATCAGGCGCCTTGGGCAGGCTCTTGATGCGCGTGATCTGCGAGGCGATCGAGGTATCTTCGTTCTTGAAGGTATCGCTGCCCACCAGCTTGGCATCCTTCAATTTCGGCAGCATATAATCGAACCCGTCGCAGATGCCCTTGTTGTATTCGGTCCAGGTATCGAGCAACCGATAGTAATCGCGGGCGTTCTTTTTTGTGTAAGACCATTCCGCCATCGTGGCGCCCTGTACGGCGGCGAGGACCGAGGCCGAAAACGAATTCGGACCAACACCCTGTATGCCGGCCTTGATCGACTCGGCACAGAGGAAGAACGAGACTTTTCCCGCCGCCTGCGCGGCAAGCGCCGCTGGCGCGCCGAAGTCGTAATCGCAAGAGACGATCACGAGGTCCGCGCCCTTGTCGATGACTTCGAGGCCAGCCTTGGCGCCTTCGGCGCGATCCGTCTTGGTGTCTACGGCCACGACCTTGATCTGGCGCCCAAGAAGACCACCGGCCTTGTTGATCTCGTCGATCCGGATCATCGCGGCATCCTGCGCCGGCTTGTCATAGGCTTGCATGAACCCCGAGCTTGCCGTCGCAAAGCCAACGACGATGTCGGCAGCGTGAGCGGCGATCGACGAGCCCAGAAAGGCGCTCGCTATCGAAAGTATTTTCAATCCTGTCCTAATTCGCATTCTACTCTCCCAATTTTGAACCCAGTTTTCCACTTCTCCGCGAACCCGCAACCGGAAACCTATCCGTGACGTGCCTTCGGAATCCGTTCCAGTGCCAGTTTCGCCAGCTGATCTCTTGGTTGCCCATGAGGCCGGCAGGACGAAAGATGAGGATCGCAACCGTGACGACCCCGATCGCGATCTCCTGCGTGCCGTTCGGAAGGGCCAGCGTGACACCGCCGAGATCGACGCCCTTCTCGAACCAGCGCAATATCTGGATGATCGACGAGATGACGACGACCCCGATCACCGCCCCCGACAGGCTGTTCATGCCGCCGACCACCAGCATCGAAAGCGCCACGAATGTCAGGCCGAGGTAGAAGGCGTCCGGGTTCACCACGCCGAGAAAATGCGCGTAAAGAGAGCCGCAAAGTCCGATGACCGCGGCGCTGACTACGAAGGCGATCAGCCGCTCCCGCTCGATATTGACACCTGATGCAGCCGCCGCAATCGCCTCGTCGCGTGCGGCGCGAAGCGCGAGGCCCGAGGACGACGCCGCATAGAGCCAGGCCACGACGATTGCGATCACTGTCCCGGCAAAAGACAGCCATATGCCGGTATACATCGGAATTCCGACGATCGAACTGGTCGCTCCCGTCACCGTTTCCCAGTTCGAATAGACGGTGTTGATGACTGCCAGCATGGCGAAGGTCGCGATGCTGGCGGCTATCCCCGACAGCCGCATCAGAATGCGTCCGACGATGAGGGCAAACAACGCCGCAAGAAGCGCCGACAGTATTGCCGATGGCAGGAACGAAAGTTGGTGGTCCTTGATGAAAAACGGCAGACCGCGTAGCGAGAATTTTTTCATCATGGGCGGTATCGTGAACCAGGCCGTGGCGTAGGCTCCAATGCACATGAAGCCGATATGCCCGAAACTGATGATGCCGGAATTGCCGATAAAAATGTAAAGGCCGACCACCAGCATTACGCGAATGAACATTTCGACGATGGTGCGGCTGAAGGGACCGGAACCGATGAATTGCGTGGATATTGCGACGGCGAGCAGCATCACGATCAGAAGGATCGGCGTCGACGCGGTTCGATAGAAAATGGAACTGCGCATCAACGCTTAGATCCTTTGTTTGTTTGAGCTGGGCGCGAACAAGCCTTGCGGGCGCCAGATCAGCAAGACGATGACGGCCCCATAAACGAAGGCGTCCCGGAAAGGGCGGGCATCGAGCGGCAACACCACCTGCATCACGACGCTCGCGGCCCCAATCAGATAGCCGGCCAGAACGGCGCCCGTGAGACTGCCAAGTCCGCCAATCACGGTTGCGATGAAAGCAACCAGCATGACGGACACGCCCATCTGGATGTCGGCCGTTCCGGTCTGGTTCACAAGGATAAGTCCGACGGCTGCGGCGAGCGCGCCGCTAATCGCGAACGCGAGCCTGATCACCCGATTTGCGCGTACGCCGAGCATCCGCGCCATGGTGAAATTCTCCGCGGCGGCCCGCATATCAAGGCCGTAGCGGGTGCGACGCAGGAACGCGGTCAGCGCGACCAGAATTGCGATGGTGATCACAATGGTGATCAGTTGCAGGAGCGGAATTCGCGCTCCGAATATTTCAACGGGTAGGCTCAAGGCCGGCCAAAGATTGATCGATTTTGGCCGGCTGGAGAACAGCAGGAGCAAGACATGCTGAATAACGAATCCGACGGCGAAGGACGCAATCATCATGGTGGCCGGATTGGCGTTGCGAAACCGGCGAAACACCAGCATTTCGGAGATCACTGAAATTCCCGCGCCGAATGCCAGCACGACGGGGACCAGCACGAACCAGGGTAAATTGCCGATGAAGACGATTGCCGCCGCATTGATCGACGGCCATAGCAGCGCGAAGACGCAGAATGCGATGTAGTCTCCTTGCGCGAAGTTCACGAGCCGCATGACGCCGAAGATCAGCGCGATGCCGAGCGCGCAGATCGCATAGAGACTGCCGAGGCTCAGCGCATCAAAGACGATCTGAAGCAGCGCTGTCATCTGCTCAGGTCTCCTCATAGCCGAAATAGGCCTTGGTCAGGGAGTGATCGCTTGCGAGGACGCGGGCGTCGCCCTGGAGGATGATTTCGCCTGACCGCATCAGTATCATTCGTCCGCCGCTGAGCAGTGCGCGGGTCGAACTCTGTTCGACAATCAAGAGCGTCAGCCCTCGCTGGTCGCGCAGCTTCAGAAGCGTTTCGTAAACCTGATCGATGATCTTTGGCGCGAGGCCAAGCGACGGCTCATCGATGGCGAGCAGGCGCGGTCGGGTCATCAGGGCGCGGGCGATGGCGAGCATCTGCTGCTGGCCGCCCGAAAGCACGCCGGCGGAAGAATTCCGTCTTTCCTTCAGCATGGGAAAGACGGCATAGATGTCGGCGAGGTCTTCTGCGATCGCGGCTTTGTCCGTCCGGATGCCGGTACCAAGCCGCAGGTTCTCCTCGATCGTCAGAGAGCCGAAGATCTCACGCCCCTCCGGCACCATGGAAATACCCAAACGCGCGATGTCCTCAGGCGCGGACGAAGTAATGGTCTTGCCCTCGAAACCGATCTCGCCGGTGGCGGCGACGACGCCGGCGATTGCCTTGAGCAGCGTCGATTTGCCGGCGCCGTTGGGCCCGGTCACGTAGAGGGTCTCGCCCTTCGCCAGATCGAAGGACACCTCGCGAAGCGCTCGCAATTGTCCGTAGCGCACCGAGACCTTGTCCAGCGTCAGGAGCGTCAAAGGATCGCCTCCTGTACGACCGCGACGTCAACCTCGACCTGGGTGCCCATGTAGGCGTGGCGAACCGCTTCGCTTGCGCGAATCTGGATCGGGGCGCCCGCCTCGATGATCTCGCCGGAGTCGAGCACCTCGATGTGATCGCAGACCTCGAGCACCAGCCCGATATTGTGCTCGATCAGCAGCACGCCGCACTCCAGTTCCGCGACGATGCGGCGGATAAGGGATGCGAGTTCGGCCGCCTCCGCGCGTGACATGCCGGCGGCAGGCTCATCGAGCAGCAAATAGGCCGGCTTTTGCATCAGTGCACGACCAATCGCGACCCGACGTTCATCCGTGTACGGCAATGCTCCGGCGCCGTGTTCGGCGAGTGCGCCGATGCCGATCCAGTCGAGCATCAAAGCGGCCTTCGCCGCCGCCTCGCGCCGTCCGAGCCCCAGCCCGACTGCTGTCACCGCGAGATTGTCGAGAACCGAGAGATCGCGAAACAACCGCCCGGACTGGAACGTTCTGGCGACCCCTCGCCGTCGAACCTGATGGGCGCTCATCGCGTCGGTCGCGACACCATCCAGCCAGACACGGCCGCTGGTCGGCGTTTGAAAGCCCGTCAGCACGTTGACAAGCGTTGTCTTGCCGGCGCCGTTCGGACCGATCAGCCCAGTAACCCGCGCTGGCGGAATGTCGAGCGTCACGTTCGATAGAGCCCTTAGACCATCGAAGGCCACAGACACCTGCTCCGCTCGCAAGGATCGTTTCATCACACCTTCCGTCTCGGGACGTTGCCCCCTGTAACGAATTTCGTCGGGCTCTCATGCCTCACGACGCGCCCAATCCGCCGCGAGGTCTGCGCCGTCTTTCGGACAAAAAGCGTGTCACCATGGCGCACTTCATCTGAGATGGCCTTTCGCCTTCAGCCGAGCGCCGAGCGCACTTTGTTGAGCAGGCTCTCGCGATCGTGACGCGCGGAGATCGCCGCCGGCATGTCGACCTCGACGAAACGCGCCGCGGTATGCGGCTGCAATTGTCCGATCATATCCATATCGGCGGAAATGATTGTTCCGACCATCATGTAGCCGCCGCCGGAAACGGCATCCCTATGCAGGACGATCGGCTCGGTGCCGCCCGGCACCTGAATCGAGCCATAGGGATAGCAGGCATCGACAATGTTGGAGGGATCTGATCCCGCGCCGAACGGCGGCGTTCGGGGCACGAAGTCGAGCGGCCGGCCGCCACGGAAGCGATACCCGATACGGTCGGCCTCAGGCGCCACCTTCCAGGTATCCTCGAAGAAGCGCTGGCCCGATGGCTCGGTGACGCGATGCCAGTAGAGACCGGGGATGACGCGCAATTCGGCCTGCTGACCGGGACCGCGGCGAAGATCCTCGGCGATGGTGCAGCCGGCCTTTGCACCGCGCGCCTTCCCCAAGGGCAAAACGTCGCCTGCCTGCAGCTTGCGTCCCTCGTGACCGCCAAGCGCACCAAGCGTGTAGGTCGAGCGCGAGCCGAGCACCAACGGCACCGCGATCCCGCCGGAGATCGCGATATAGGCGCGCGCGCCTTTCTTGAGAAAATCGAAAGCGAGTACGTCACCCTTTTTGACGCCAAACGATGTCCAGCCGGGCTGCACCGTCCCGTTCAATTTGACAGGGAGATCCGCACCGGTCACGGCAACCGTCGCATCGGCCTCGAATTCGAGCTCCGGGCCCATGAACGTGCATTCAAGCCCCGCCGCGCCTTCGTCGTTGCCGACAAGGAGATTGGCGCAGGAGAGCGCAAAGCGATCCATCGCGCCCGATAGCGGAATGCCCAAATGGTAGTATCCGGGTCGACCGAGATCCTGCACGGTTGTGGAGAGACCGGGTTTAAGAACTTTAATGGCCATGGAGCACCCCATCGAGCTTTCGGTTGTAGCCGTCGATGTCTTGCTGAAACTCATCGAGCGAGAAGGTGACGTCGCGCATTAGGGGCGTGAATTTTCCGGCCTCAACGTCGGCCACCGCCTGGTCGTAGGCTTCACGCGTGATCGGCTTCCATTTGACGATGTCACCCGGATTGAACAGGCACATCTCGTCGCGAAGATAGGAGATGCTCTGGCTGGGGTCGTAGATCGGCATCGGCGTGATGCCGAACATCTGGTAGCCGCCCGCCCCACGCACCGAATAGATGCAGCTGAAGCAGCCTCCGTGACCGACGGTCAGTTTGGGCGTGTCGGTGCGCGGCCGCAGATATTTCGGCGCCTCGATCTGCCGCTGACGTTCGACCATCTGGTAGAGAAAGGGCAGGCCCGCAACAAAGCCGACCATCGATACAAACCACGGCGCGCCCGAATGCGCCTTCACAAAATTATCGACGGTCCCGAGATTGTTCACGCGGGCGGCGTATTCGAGATCGGTCGCCTTGGGATCCTGATGGCGCTCGCGAAAGCGCATCAACGTCTCATGAGTCCAGGGATCGTTGTAAAGAACCGGAATCTCGATGATCCGGGTCTTGATCACGGACTCCGCCTTATCGGCCGCACTCTCGAGCTTCTTCAGCTCAGTGAGCAAATCGGTGGGGCTGATCTTGTCCGGGTCGAATTTGATCTGGAATGAGGCGTTGGCGGGGCAAATCTCGGTGACGCCCGCGATCTGACTTTCCCTGACCGCCTTGGTCATCGACAGGGATTTGAAGAACGCCTGAAGTGACATCGATTCATCGATTTCTGCGAAGATATGTTCGTCGCCGCCGAACGAATACCGTGTCTTCATGGGCGAGCCCTCCTGGTCACGTCAATCGAAGCGCGTTTTGGTCGAGCCGACGCTCGAGCCAGCGCGTATCGTAAGTTGCCGCCCGGACCTCGGGATCTTCCGCCAAGGCCAGATGAAGCGGCTTCGTCGTTTTGCAGCCGCCGATCTCCAACTCGCGCAAAGCCCGCGTCAGGCGCGCGAGCGCGCGGTCGCGCGTGTCGTCCCAAACGATCAGCTTGCCCAATAGCGAGTCGTAGAAGGGTGGGATCTGGTATCCGGCAAACAGCATCGTATCGAATCGCACGCCATTGCCGCCCGGCGTCATCAACGTTTCGACTTTGCCGGGGAACGGTGCGAAATTATTCGCTGGATCTTCGGCGTTGATGCGCACCTGGATCGAGTGGCCCCGCACGCGAATTTCATCCTGGCGCAGACTTAAGCGTTCGCCTCCGGCGATCTGGATCATCAAGCGCACGAGGTCGAGACCCGTGATCATTTCCGTGACAGGATGTTCGACCTGAATTCGGGTGTTCATCTCGATGAAATAGAAGGCCTGCGTCGCGTCGTCGTAGAGATATTCCAGCGTCCCCGCGCCGCGATAACGGACGGCCTTCGCAAGGGCGATTGCGGAGGCGCAGAGCGCTTCGCGCACGCGCGCGGGCAAAGCCACCGACGGCGCCTCCTCCCACACTTTTTGACGACGCCGTTGCAGCGAGCAATCGCGCTCGAAGCAGTGGATTACGTCGTGGCCGTCGCCAAGAACCTGAACCTCGATATGGCGGGCGCGTTCAATGAGCTTTTCGATGAATAACCCACCATCGCCAAACGCGGCCAGTGCTTCGGCGCGTGCCTGTGGCATCAACCGCTCGAACACCTCCATATCGCCGACGATGCGAATGCCGCGCCCACCGCCGCCCGCGGCCGCCTTGATCATGACGGGAAAGCCAAGGCGGGCAACGACGTCGCGCGCCGTCAAGAGATCATCGACCCGCCCTTCGCTGCCCGGAACAACCGGTACGCCGGCAGCCAGGGCCGCGTTCCGCGCCGAAACCTTGTCGCCCATCAAGCGGATTGCTTGGCCCGTTGGCCCAACGAAAATGAGGCCGGCCTTCTCGACGGCATCGGCGAAGTCAGCGTTCTCCGCCAGGAAGCCATAGCCTGGGTGCACCGCGTCGGCGCCGCTCCTTGTGGCCGCCGCAACGACCGCCGGGATATTGAGGTAAGACTTGGCCGCCTGCGCAGGCCCGATATCGATCGCCTCATCGGCAAGCCTGACGGCAAGACTATCCTTGTCGGCGGCGCTGTAGGCCTGCACTGTACGAATACCAAGCTCCTGCGCGGCCCGGATGATACGGACCGCGATCTCTCCCCGATTGGCGATGAACAGGGTCTTGATTTTCACAATCTCGCTCGACCTTCTTTGTTGATCAACCCTCGATCGCGATAATCGGCTGCCCAGCCATGACTGGCTCTTCGTTCTCGATCAAGAATGCCACGATCTTTCCGCCATGCTCGGACTTCACTTCAATGAAGGATTTCATCACCTCGATCAGACCGACAACTTCGCCGACAGTGACGGGATCACCGACGTTCTTATAGGGCGGCTGGTCCGGCGCCGGCTGGCGGTAGTAAGTGCCAGGAAGGGGAGAGAGAATATGTGTTTGGGCCATGGGGTTGGTCCCTGTTGCTGATCGACGACTACTGATTACGGAGAGACATCAACGCGTCGCGCACGGCGACTGCGACCTCGACGGCGTTTGGCGTATCCGAGTGGACGCAAATTGAATCGGCGCGCACCAGCACATCGCGGCCGCCGATGCTTTTGGTCTTGCCCTCGGCGATGGCGCGTAAACAGCGGGATGCAGCCTCGGCTGGGTCGACCGCCACATGCTCTCGCGTCACGATCAGACTTCCGTCGTCATTATATTCGAGGTCGGCATAATACTCGGCGACGAACATATGGCCGCGAGCCTTGTAAACAGCCTCATGCTGCGTCCCGATCATTCCCATCAGCGGGGCTTTGAAAACATCCGCTGCGTCGCAGACGGCATGGGCCATCTCTTCCACTTGCGCCGCCATAGCGTAGAGCGAGCCGTGCGGCTTGATGTGGTTGAGCGTCACGCCCTCGGCTTCAAGGAAGCCTTTGAGCGCGCCGACCTGGTAGATGATGCAATTGGTCAGTTCTTCGCGCGATATCTTCATTTCGCGGCGGCCAAACCCTTGAAGATCGGGCAGCGAAGGATGCGCACCGACCTTGACGCCGTGCTGCTTGGCCAGCTGCACCGTCTTGCGCATGTGGTTGAAGTCTGATGCATGGAATCCGCAGGCGACGTTGGCAACCGAAATCAGCGGCATAAGCGCTTCATCGTCGCCCATTCGATAGAGACCGTAGGCCTCGCCCATGTCGCAATTAATCACTGTCACAACGCTACCTCCGGCGCGGCTTCCCAAAGCCGACCCTCACTCAGGCGAGGTTGCGTGGGCGTTGGATTATTGTAAAATAGTAAATCGTGTTATCCATTATCGAAAAATCAGATGCGCCTTAGTGTTAAGCAAGTTGAATATTTCCTCGCCACGGTGGACGCCGGGCAGGTTTCACAGGCGGCAATTGCCCTCAATGTGTCACAGTCGGCGGTGACGACAGCGTTGCAGCAGCTGGAAGTCCAGCTTGGGGTCTCTCTTTTCAATCGGCGTCCATCGGGCATGGATCTGACGCTGGAAGGCGCGCGTTTTGTGCAGCATGCGCGCAACGTCATGGCGGCGGTGAACGAGGCCGTCAGTTCACCCCTGACCGAAGACACTAGCCATTCGGGACGTGTCCGGGTTGGTGTTACCTACACCGTTGCCGGGTATTTCTTGCCGCGCCACCTCGCGCGGTTTCTGCGAACCTATCCGCAGATCACGGTGGACCTCATCGAATTGCCGCGCGAGACAATCGAAAGGCGCATCGTCGACCGGACTCTCGACATCGCGGTGATGTTGGTCTCGAACCTGCAGAACCGGCGCGACACAACCTACGAAACACTGGTACGCTCGCGGCGTCGGCTGTGGCTGCCGATTGAGCATCCCTTGCTTCACGCCAGTTCGCTGACGCTCGAAGACATCGCGAAGGAGCCCTATATCATGCTCACCGTCGATGAAGCGGGCAAAACCGCGGCGCGCTATTGGAAGCCGACCGGTCTTCGCCCGCGAACCATTATCCGCACTTCCTCGGTCGAAGCCGTACGCGGCATGGTCGCCGCCGGAATGGGCGTCACGATCCTCTCCGACATGGTCTACCGGCCATGGTCGCTCGACGGCCAGCGCATTGAGCTGCGCCCCGTGGCTGCCGACATCCCAAGCATGGACATTGGTCTCGCCTGGAACACGAAACGGGAGATTTCTTCCGCCACCAAACTGTTTCGTGAATTTCTCAGCCTCAACTTCAGCGGGGCGGCGCATTGACCTGTGTCGATGTGGCCATCAGCCGCCGGTCGCAACCTTAACAACGGCAAGAAAGCGTCGCGAAACAACCACATGACCAGCACAGAGATGATCAGCTTTGAACTGAGCCAACCCGCCCTGCAGGCGCGCCGCAACGCCAAGTGGAACCAGTACGATGCGGACGTCTTGCCTGCCTTTGTCGCGGACATGGATTTTGCCGTTGCGGCCCCGATCCAGGCCGCGATCGAGCGAATTGTCCGAGAGCGCGATTACGGTTATCCGCTACGCAACGGCGAAAGGGCAGACCGACTCGTCGCCAATACCTTCGCCAAGCGGATGCAATCCCTCTACGGATGGGAGCTTTCGCCCGATCTCGTCATGCCGATGGCGGATCTGGTGCAGGGCACCTATGCGGCTATCCTGGCGTTCTCGGATCCCGGCGATGGCGTCGTTCTGCAAGTCCCGAACTATCCGCCATTCCGCGACGTCATCAACACGACGGAACGCAAGCTGCTCGCGCTGCCCATGCGCGACGACGGCAGCCGCTACGCCTTCGACATGGCTGAGCTTAAAAGGTTAGTGGATAAGCGAACCCGCATCTTCATTCTCTGCAATCCGCAAAATCCGACCGGGCGGGTGTTCTCCCGTGACGAGTTGCTTGCACTGGGCCATTTTGTCATCGAGCGCGACCTCATCGTCATTTCCGACGAGATCCACTCCGACCTGGTTTTTCCGGGCCAGCAACACATCCCCTTTGCATCGCTCGGGCCGGAAATCGCCGCCCGCACGGTCACCCTCAACTCCGCGACCAAGAGTTTCAACATTCCCGGTCTTCGTTGCGCGCTTATCGCCTTTGGCTCCGAGGAGTTGCGCGGTCGCTTTCACAAGCGGATCCCGCTCAAGCTGACAGGTCAGCCCAATATCGTCGGCATCGACGCAACGGTCGCCGCCTGGATGGAATGCCAGCCCTGGCTTGACGCAGTGATGAAACATCTATTCAAGGCTCGGAACAGGGTCAGGGATGTGCTCGCGGTGGAAATGCCGGAAATCCGCTTCTATGCTCCGGAGGCGACGTACCTCGGATGGCTCGATTGCAGCAAACTCGGACTCTCGACCTCAGCCTTCGAGTTTTTTCTCACGAACGCCCGGATCGGATTTAGCGCCGGCGAGACTTTCGATCCAAATTGCGCACAGTTTGTCAGGTTCAACTTCGCAACGTCGATGCCGATCCTCGACGATATTCTCGATCGCATGGTCGTTGCGATGCGGTAGAACGATCAGTGATGCCGACCGATTGTTGAACCGCGATGCATCCCTTACGGAACCTCGCTCGAAAGCGTTTTCATAAGCGGGTGCCGGCTCCCGCTCCAGCAAAGCGGAACGCCGGACTTGGCGTTGCATTCGCTCAGCCTCAGCGCTGAATGGGTAAGCTTCATTGGCCCATTTTGCTGACGCACCGCGCACTTCTCGCTGCGCCGCAGCACGGAAAATGAGACTGGCGTTCAAGTAGCTAGGCATCACTGGTGCTGCGCGGTGCGCACTATTCGCTTTCCGCGTAAAGCGCGGGACCGGATCGGAGCGCGTTCGATCCGGATACAAATCACCGCGCAATGAACGTGACAAAAACGCGAATGGAGGAGTCTATGCTGAAGGGCAGTTTGTGTCTTGCCGCGCTGGCGGGCCTGTTTATGTCGGGCACCGCTTTCGCTCAGGAGAAGATCAAGGTTGGGGTTACCGCGACCCTGGAGGGCACCTACACGGTGCTCGGCGAGGACGGCATCCGCGGCTATCAGACCGCGTTGAACAAACTCGGCACCAAGGTAGGCGACAAGCAACTCGACTTTGTCATCGCCTCCACCGACGCGACGCCGGATTCCGCGGTGCGCGCGGTCCGCAAGCTAATCGAGCAGGACAAGGTTCAGATCCTGCTTTCGCCGCTGTCGGGCGACGAAGGCATCGCAGTCAAGAATTTCGCCAAGACCCACCCCGAACTAACATTCGTCAACGCGGCGTCGGGCGCGCAGGAAACCACCTATGTCGATCCGGCGCCCAACTTCTTCCGCTACAACATGGACGGCGCCCAGTGGCAGGTCGGCCTAGGCAAATATGCCTATGACACCAAGGGCTATCGGAAGATCGCCACGGTGGGCGAGGATTATTCGTTCATTTACACCCAGGTTTTCGGGCTGGTGCTCGAATTCTGCGGTGCCGGCGGTCAGGTCACCAATCGGCAATGGGTCCCGCTCGGCACCAAGGATTTTGCCTCGGTCATCGCCGCGCTGCCCGACGACGTCGATGCGATCTATCTGGGGCTTGGCGGCGCGGACGCCGTCAACTTCCTCAATCAATATCAGCAGTCCGGCGGCAAGGCGCATCTGCTCGGCGGCTCGATCATGGTCGACCAGACCATCCTTTCGG
>Ga0209328_10000002_pt1 | contig 56990 bp, 53 predicted proteins | sample JacPinW_OM3H0_M1_FD_187954 | JGI IMG/M metagenome (GOLD analysis project Ga0209328, IMG submission 187954) | Forest soil microbial communities from Algoma, Ontario, Canada - Jack Pine, Ontario site 1_JW_OM3H0_M1 (SPAdes) (version 2) | ecosystem: Environmental > Terrestrial > Soil > Boreal... | reverse complement strand
AAGGTGGTGACGTCGTCAGGAAGCCGCTCGAATTCAATATTGGCGACTGAGAAGGCGCCGACATCGCAGCCCGCGCGGGTATACGGCACCCAGGGGGCCGGCGCGGTCTTGCCTTGCTCATCGATCATCTCCGGCCTGCCGTCGCCGCCGACCGCCGTCCAGTACAGGAAGGAGCCGGAGAAGCCGACGCTGCCATCCGGCCTGAAATAGCCGTAGCTATTTGCCACGGGAATGCCGTTGCGGTCGCCATAGACGCCGGTCAGCGCGGTGACGATGTCGTGGGCGGTATGCGATATCAACGGCGTGTGGTGATTGCCGCTGACGGTGCCGTTATTCTGAAGGAAGTTCAATAGGTTCGGCATCTGCTCCAGGTCCGACGGAACATTGGGATTGTCGCGACGCAGATGCACGTTGTCGAAAACGATGTTGATCACCCGCTTGACCTGACCGCCCGGGGAATTCAATTGACAGCCCGCGGATGCGGACTGCGATGCGGCACCGAGGAATACCATGCCAAGCGCCAGTGAAATCGGCGCGCCAAGAACAGCCTTGAATCGTTTCATCGCCCTCTCCTTGAAGTCGGCCCAAGTGATCGAGTTGAAAAAAAGCGCAACATGTATGCCGACGACGGCAGACTACATCGTCAGTTGTTGCGGACGATTGACACGGACATGACGCTTCGCGCGACGCGATGCAGTCGTGGAAGTATTTTCAACACAAAGGGATTTCGGCTTGCGCGAGCAGTAAAGCGCCGCGGGCTTTTCTCACCAGCGTCCGGGCGCCCAGATCAAGGCCAGCCGCTGGCCTTCAACGATCTGAATGGACGACATTTTCGAGGCCACCGCATTGCGAAGCCTCAAGTAATAGTCGCGCTCGCGCTTGGTCGCGTGCGCCGCAGCGAGGTCGAGCCATTTATAGGACAGGATCGCGTTTTGCGGCACGCCGTGGCCCTTGTCATAGATCAAGCCGAGCCGGCTCTGCGCAAAAGGGTCGCCCTGTATGGCGGCTCTCTGATAGAGGTCGGCGGCCGCGTCATAGGCCTGCGGTACGCCGAAGCCGTTTTCGTACATGAAGCCGAGCAGCCCCTGTGCCCGGGCGTTTCCGCTCTGCGCCAAATACGATAACGCGTTAGCGGCGCGAATGTAGTCGCCCCTCGAATAAGCAGCCGACGCCTGCCTCATTCCACCGGCATGGACCGGACGCAAGCTGTCGACGCCGGTCAAACAGATCACGAATAAAATCGCAGCAACTAGTCGGCACACTGAACTCAATCTCCATCGATCGTCTCGGTCACACCGTTCGCTGACGCCCCCGTCGGGCGTGCATGGACCGCACTGCATGTGCTCGCCAACGTCAGTGCGGGCCTGGGACCCGTGGATCATTTGCAATACTCGCGCCGAGGTTTCCGCGCAATTTGGACCGAAGTTCTTCTGCGACGTAGTGCGCATCGGTACCATCGCGGATGATCTGGGGACGGATAAAGATGATCAGCTCGGTGCGCGTCGTCTTGTAGTCCTGATGGGCGAAGGCGTCGCCGAGGCCCGGAATTTGATCGAGCCCGGGAATCCCGTTGCGGCCCTTGTTTTGCTGTTCGCTGATCAACCCGGCCAACAGCACGGTCTGGCCGGTCGCCACCGAAATCGAGCTCTTGACCTTTCGCTCGGAGACCGTCGGCGTCAGACTGGCGGCAGTCTGCGGCGAAACATTGCTGATCTCCTGTTCGACATCGAGCCTGACATTGCCATTGAGGTTGATGCGGGGAGAGACGCGCAGAATGATACCGGTGTTGCGATAGTCGATGGTGTTGACGACCGTGTTGCTCGTCGTCAGCACCGTGGCGCTGCCGGTCGAGACCGGCACGACATCGCCGACCTGGAGCGTGGCGGACTGATTGTTGACCACCACCAGCGACGGGTTGGACAGGACTTTGACGGTGGTGACGGTATGAAGAGCATCCAGAATGGCGCTCGGTTGTGCCTCCGATCCGATCAGGAAATTGAAACCGGGCAACGCACGGTTGATGAACGCGTTGGCGACCGTGCCGGCAGCTGCGGCGGTTCCAGTGGCGGTTGTCGTCGCCGCCGTCGTGGAGGCCCCCGATTGGGTGTTGAGGGCCGAGCCCTGGTCTGGCTTTAGTCCGAGATTGTGGCTGGTCAGGTAAAACTGAACGCCATAGGCCAGCTCGTCGGTGAGGGTGACCTCGGCGATGGTCGCGTCGATCGCGACCTGCAGCTGCGGCTGATCCACCTGCTGCAACGTCGATTGGATGATCCGGTAATTTTCCTGATCCGCATAGATGAGCAGCGTGTTGTTGACGGTATCCGCCGTGATCCGCACGCCTTGCAGTACCGGCTTGCCGCCCCCGGCGCTGGAGCTGCCGCTGTCCGCCAATCCGCCCAATCCGGTGCCCGCGCCGGCGCCGGCGGCATTTCCAGCCGCTGTCGGCGTACCACCAAAGCCCGACCCGCCAAAGCCCGACCCGCCGCCCCCGCCGGTCCCTGAGCGGGATCCAAAGACACTCGACGCCGAACCGCCGCTATTGCTGTTGAGCGACAGCCGATCGCCGCTCGACGTTGCGGACAAGCCCGATCCCGGCGCGATCTGGTTGCTCGCGCTATCCAATGAGGCCGAGGACGATCCGCCGATGAACATCTCGGTGAGCACGCGCGCGATCTGGCGGGCTTCGCCATACTTCACCCGGTAGACGTGAACGCTGGTTCTTCCCGTGTCGGCATTGTCGAGCCGCTTGATCCAGGTCGCGGCGGTTCGAAGCAGCGCCGGCTTCCGGCTCACCACCAAAATCGCGTTGAGACGGCTGATCGGTTGAAACTTCACGACGCTCTGGCTGAGGCCGCTATCGCCGGAATCCATGATCTTTTCGAGTTCAGTGATGATCGGTTCCGGGGCGCTGTTGACGATCGGATAAATTCCGACCGATTGACCGCGCATCCAGTCGACGTCGAAACTGAGCACGGTATCCACCGCCGCGCGGCGCTCGGCGCCGCTGCCCTGAATCAAAAGGATATTCCGCGTCGTGTCGGCGCGAACCGTTCCCGGTTTAGTGGCAAAACTGTCCAGCAGCTTCACCACGGCTTGCGCGGAGACGTATTGCAACGGCACGACCGACACGCCGTAGCCGGGTTCCGGGCTGGCGGCAGCCGCATCGACGCGGCCGGAACCGACTGCGTCCCCGAGCGGGGTGAGACGGTAGCCCGCGGTATCGCGAACCAGCACGACCCCGCTGAGCCGCAGCGCGTTTTCAAGGACGAAGATAACGTCCGACTTTGGAACGGGCCTGACGGAGACAAGGCTGACGGTGCCCTGCACCCTCGGATCAATCGTGTAGCCTGTGCCCAAAATGTCACCCAGCACGACTTTGGCCACTGTCGTGACCGGGGTGTTTTCAAAATTGAGGTCAAAACCGCTTCCACTTGCGGTCGGCTGCGGCCGCGTCTCGGGGATGTCGGTTACCTCGGTGCCGTCGTAAACCGCCGCGCGGCTCCGCTGGCCGCTACTGGGCTGACCGCCGTTCATTTGCTGGGGTTGCCGCGGCAGAATATCCAGCGAACGCACCTTGTCGAGCACGTCGATTTCGGCGGTGTCTGCGCTCCCGATCGTCGCGGAATTGCAGGATGTCAGCAGGCTCGCGGATAACACCAGGATGACAGCGCAGGCGCTGCGAACAACCGTCGGGTACCGGTTCGGGTTGCCGACGCATTCCATGTTTCCGCCGTTCTTACTTTGTGCTCACGCGTCGGACTATCCGGAACGTTCAATCCGACCACGGCTGCATCATTAGCGGCGGATTATGACAGTAGTAATTTGAATAATTGGCGGTGCGGATCCCAGACCGCATCACGCGATCTTCAAGCCTGAAGTGCAGACGTCGCGCGGGGCTTCGTACAGGTGTCATAATTCGGATCAATAAACGACGGTCGACGGCTCGACGGCCGGCTGATATGCCGCGCGCCCCGCTCACCCAGTGGCGGCGAGACTGGAAAGACCCATGACCGGTGACGAGTCTTTGCGTTTCGTGGAGCATCTTCGTCAGAACAACCATCTGGCGAAGACGGCCGGCAGCGGCGAAGGCGCCGAACAGGGCGGTGGCGATCGCTCGCAAGGCCTGACCAACGGCAAGCTGTGGGAGCACACCGATTTGTCGGCCAGCGAGTTCGCGGACGAAGCGGCCCGGTTCTACGATCTCGAGCGGGTCTCGCTCCAGGACATGCTGTCGGCGACGGCGGCGGTCGAACCTTTTTCGCGGCGCTTTCTGCGCGAAATGACGGTGTTTCCGTATCGATCCGCCGATGCCGGGGCGGTGCTGGCGGTGGCGGATCCCGCCGACAACGCGGCGCGGCGCGCCGCCGAAATCGTGCTCGGGGCTGATGTCGCGATCAAGGTGGCGTCGTTTGAAGATATCACGGTTGCGCTCAACCAGCGCCTGGGCGGCGAGGACGTCGAGGCGCAGCCCGGCGCCGAAGCGTTTCAGCCGCGGGAAGATGACATCGAGAGTTTGCGGGATCTCGCCAGCGGCGCGCCCGTGGTCCGCGCCGTCAGCGATCTCCTTGAAAAAGCCGTCGAGCTGCGCGCCAGCGACATTCACATCGAGCCCTTGCACGCCGGCCTTGCGGTCCGGATGCGCATCGACGGCCTGCTGCGCGCGGTCGCGGCACCGGCCGGCGTCGTGCCGCAGGCCGTGATCTCCCGTATCAAGATCATCGCGAGCCTCAACATCGCCGAGCGCCGCCTGCCGCAGGACGGCTCGGCGAGGTTGCGGGCCGGACGCTCGGATATCGACATTCGTGTTGCGATCATGCCGACGCAGCACGGCGAATCCGCGGTCATCCGTATCCTGCCGAAGGATCGCGGGCTGCTCGTGGTCGAAAAGCTGGGATTTTCCTCGCCCGACGAGGCCAAGATCAGGCGATTGCTGACGCTGCCGCACGGCATGATCGTCATCACCGGCCCGACCGGCAGCGGCAAGACCACGACGCTCGCGACCGTGTTGTCGATCCTGAACGAACCGTCCCGCAAAATCCTCACCATTGAAGATCCGGTCGAATACGAAATACCTGGGGTAAACCAGTCCCAGATCAAGCCGGCGATCGGGCTGACCTTTGCCGCGGCCTTGCGGTCATTCGTTCGTCAGGACCCCGACGTCATCATGGTCGGCGAGGTGCGCGATAGCGAGACCGCGCATGTCGCCGTGCACGCCGCGCTCACCGGACATCTCGTGCTGACCACGCTGCACACCGAAACGGCGGCAGCCGCAGTGCCGCGCCTGCTCGATCTCGGCGTCGAGGGATATCTGTTGCGGTCGGTCTTGCGGGCGGTGGTGGCGCAGCGCCTGGTGCGTCATTTGTGCGATCGCTGCAAATCGACCAAGACGCTGACCGAGGCCGATGTTGCCGAAGACCCAAGGCTCACCGCGCTCGGCTTCAAGGCCGGCGAGATACTTCGAGAGCCTTGCGGATGCGAGCGCTGTGGCGGCACGGGTTATCGCGGCCGGATCGGCGTGTTCGAGATTCTCGAACTGACCAACGAACTCCGCCAGCTGATCGGGGAGAAGACCGACGGGCTGAAGATCGATGAGACCGCAATCCGCGCCGGGATGACGACGATGCTCGACGACGGCCTTGCGAAGTGCCGCGCCGGCCTGACCTCGCCGGCAGAGATCCTCCGCGTCACAACCGTGCGGTGAAACTGTGCCGAATTTCCGCTACCGAGCGTTGACGCAGAACGGCGAGGTCGTGCACGGCAAGCTTAGCGCGCCGACGGCGGCCGAAGTCGCACACCGTATCGAATATCTGCAATTGCTGCCGATCGAGACGATCGAGGAAACCCGAAAAACCGTCGCCTCGCGCGGCGATTTCGGGTTCTTCAACCGGCCGAGCCCGGCAGAGGTGACGATTTTCACCCGGGATCTGGCGCTGCTGTTGAAGGCCGGCGCTCGTCTCGACGATGCGCTGGAGTTGCTGGCGAACGATAGCGATGTCGGGCGATTGCGCTCGGTGGTCGGCAAGCTGCGAGCAGCACTTCTGAGCGGAGAAAGTCTTGCCGGCGCGGTGGCCGATCATCCGGCTTTGTTTCCGCCCATGTATATCGCGCTGGTTCGCGTCGGCGAAGTGTCGGGCACGCTCGACCAGGTGCTGGAGATGCTGGGCGCAGAACGGACCCGATCCGAGCTGATGCGCCGCAAGCTCACCGACGCGATGCAGTACCCGGCGTTTGTCTTGGTCGCAGCAGTCTGCGTCATGCTGTTCTTCATTCTGTTCGTGCTGCCGCAATTCTCGTCGGTGCTCCAGGATTTCGGTGGCAAATCCGACTCCGCGCTCAGCGTTTTCATAAAACTGTCGGACTTTCTTCGCGCCAACGCGACCCCCGTGCTGCTCGCTTGCGCCGGCGCCGTCGGCCTGATTTGGTGGCTGTTACGCCGGCCCGGCGCCGGTGCGGCAGTTGTGAACGTGGTCTCTCGGATCCCCGGGATTTCCGGCATCTTCCGGTTTTACCGGACTTCGCTGTTTTGCCGCAACCTCGGGGTGCTGCTCGGCAGCGGTGTCAATCTCACCGCCACGCTGCGCATCCTGGTCGACATCATGGCGGTCACCGGAAGCGTCGAGACCTGGACCGCGGCGGCGGATCGCGTGCGTCATGGTGGCAAGCTTTCGGACGCGCTGTCGGCATCGAACAGCCTGCCGCCGATGGCGGTGCGGATGTTGCGGCTGGGCGAGGAAACCGGGCAATTGCCGCCGCTGGCGAGCCGGGTCGCCGAATTCTATGAACAGAAACTGCAGCGCAGCCTGGATCGGATCGTAGGCATCGTCGGGCCGCTCGCCATCGTCACCATCAGCACGGTGGTGGGCGGACTGATCGTATCGGTCATGACCGCGTTGCTGTCGGTCACTCAACTTGTGGGCTAGAGCGAGGATTAAGTTCATGATGAAGTCGGAAACACGCCAACACGAGCGCAACGGCCGGTTCTCCATGTTGCGCGCGCAGCACAGAGATCGGCGCAACGAGCAGGGTTTTACCCTGGTCGAGATGCTGGTGGTGATCACCATCATCGGCCTCATCATGGGCCTGATCGGTCCGAGGGTGCTCAACTATCTCAGCGAATCGAAGGTCAAGGCCGCGAAGATCCAGTTGCAGAGCTTTGGCAGCGCACTCGATCTGTTTTACCTCGATGCCGGAAGGTTTCCGTCGACGGCGGAAGGTTTAACCGCGCTGGTGCAGCGTACCCCCGGTGTTTCCGCCTGGAACGGACCGTATCTCAAGGGCGGCAACGTCCCCAACGATCCCTGGAACAACCCTTATATCTATCGCTCGCCGGGAGAGCGCAGCCCTTACGAGATCATGAGTTACGGATCCGATGGCCAGGAGGGCGGCACCGGCATCGCCGCCGATCTCTCAACCGATACGTTGGTCAACGCAAAGAATGAGTGACGAAGCGGAACGTGGCTTCACCCTGCTCGAGATGGTGTGTGTCCTCGCGGTCATCGCCATGCTCGCGGCGGTATTGTTGCCACTGATTCCGCACCAGACGTCGCGCTCCCGCCTGCAGGCCTATGCGCTTCAGGCCGCAACGCTGTTGAAGGCGGACCGCAACGCGGCGATCCGGCATCAGGCGCAGGTCGCCACCCTGGTCGACACCGAAACACGCTCGATCCGCTCGGGCGTGTCGAGGGAAATGATCCGGATTCCCGATGATGTTCACTTCGATGCGCTGTTGCCGCAAACCTGCCGCCAACGCGCGGCGCTGTCGACTATCAGCTTCTTTGCCGACGGGATGTCGTGCGGCGGAACGATCGCGCTGACGCGGCTCGATGCCGGCTATGAGGTTCGCGTCAATTGGTTGACCGGAAGGATCGAAATTGTCTCGCGCTCTACAGCCACGAATTGACGGCCCGCAATCAGGCTTCACGATCATCGAGGTATTGATCGCGCTGGCGGTTGTCGCCGTCTCCATCGTTGCCATCGGCTCTGTGATGTCGACCAATGTGCGCGGCGTGCGCTCGTTGGAGCGGCATGTCGAGCTGATGCAGGCGGCACGCAGCGCGATGATCACGGCGATCCCGCCGCGCGCCGAACTCGCCCCCGGAGCCCTGTCCGGCGAGCTTGGCGATCATCAATGGCAGATCGACATCGGACCGCTGGACGGGGGTTGGGTCGTGCCGGATTCCGACGTCAGTTGGGTGCCCCAGCTGGTGAAAATCCATGTGCAGTCTCCTGGCGGCGGCGCTTACGATCTTCAAACCGTTCGCCTCGCCCATAGGCCGCGCCAATGAGTACCTTGATGAGTATCTCGATCAGTACCTCAATCAGTACCTTGGCAATCGGGAAACGCCGCGGCGAGGACGGCTTTACGTTGATCGAGACGCTGGTGGCGGTGGCCTTGATCGGCCTGGTGCTCTCGGCGCTGGCCAACATCACCTCGCAATGGCTGCCAAACTGGAACCGGGGCATCGATCGCATCCAGCGTAGCGAATCGATGGCGTTGGCATTGCAGCGGATCGGCGCCGATCTTGCGGCCGCCGAATATGTATCGGCCAATCGCGAACAGCGCCGGCCGCTGTTCGACGGCTCGGAGTTGGCGGTAACGTTCGTACGGACCACCCTCGGCCCGAATGCCAAGCCAGGTCTCGACGTGGTGCGGATCGGTGAAACCACCGAACGCAGGGATCTCGTGACGGTTCGTTCGCGGGCGCCGTTCACGCCGTTGCCACAGGCCTCGTCGCTCGCCGAACAAGTCCAGCTCAATGATCCTGTGGTGTTGTTGCGGCCTCCATTCCGGTTGTCGTTCTCCTATGCCGGTCGAGACCGCGTCTGGAAGAGCAGCTGGCATGATGGCGAAAGGTTGCCGGCCGCGATCATGCTGACAGTGCGCGACGCGGCGACCGCGCGCGTGCTATCGGTATCGACGGTAACCTCTGTTCACGCCGAAGCGCCAGCGGCAGGAAACTGCGCGCAGCCGGGCCCCGGCTGTGACGACAAAACCGATGGTGCCGACAAGAATTCGAAAGATGGTGCCAATGACAACTCAAAGTCCGCGAGCCCGGCTTCGCGGCTCAGCGGGGCGCCATGATGCGAAACCTCCCGCGCGCGGCTGCGACATCCGAACACGGCTTCGTGCTGGTTGCCGTGCTTTGGATTCTGGCGGCGCTGTCGGCCTTAGCGATGATCTTTTCGGTTTATCTGTCCAATTCCGCGCAGGCGCTGGCCGTTAGCGATGCCGGGCTGCAGGTCGAGGCCCTGGTGACGAGCAGCCTCGAGCTTACCGCCTATCAATTGGCGCTGGCCGGCGACAAGGCACGCCCGATGCAAGGGTCGTTTCACTTTCGGCTGGACAACTCCGATGTCATGGTCTCCTTCGTGTCGGAGGCCGCGCGCATCGATCTCAACGCTGCCTCGAAAGACCTGTTGGCCAATTTGTTTGCCGGCCTTGGCGCGGGCTGGGAGGATGCCAGCCAATATGCCGATCGTATTGTCGGATGGCGGACGCCGCCAAAGGCCGACGCCGCGGAGGACGAAATGTCGCTCTATCGCGCCGCGGGCCTCGCCTATTCTCCACGACAGGCGCCGTTCGCGCATGTCAATGAGCTCGCTCTCGTTCTCGGCCTGCCGCCGGCGCTGGTCGATCGCGCTCTTCCGTTCGTCACGGTCTTCAGCGGATCGGCGAAGATCAATGCTCTGGTTGCCCCTCCGGAGGTGATCGCTGCATTGCCTGGCATGACACCCTCGGGCCTGAAAGAGTTTCTAAAGGAGCGGCCGGCGCTGCCAAGAGACAAGGCTGCGATCGCGACCGCGCTCGGTCCGGCGCAAGAAAATGCCACGATTGAGAAAAATGATTTCTATCGCATCCTGACCACGGTCAAGCTAGGCAATGGCCGTCGGACCTCGTCGGAGGTGGTGATTGGGCTCGGCGGCGAAGAGGACCCCTATCGCGTGCTGTCGTGGCAGGACCAAGTGGAGGCCGCGGCCGGCCGTCCACCAAAGTTGGCGGAGGACGGCGATGATCTCTGATCTCAAAGCGCTGTTTGGCGAATGGATCACTGCCGTCGACCGGGCCATCGATTCGATCGCCGGCCGCTTCATGCAGCAGCGCAAGATATTGTTCGTCGAAGGGGACGGCAGCAATTTCACCGCCAAAGCGGCGGCTGTGAAAAAAGGCGCTGCCTTGCCGGAGGTTTCGTTCGACCTGTCGAACGGCCGGCCGGTGCCCGCTCTTCCCCCAGATTGGGAGACCGCGCTTCGCGGCAGCCGCGTCGAAGTCTTGCTCAACCCCGGCCACGTCCTGTTCCGGCCGCTCGACTTTCCAAAGCGAGCTGTGGAATTCCTCGACGGCATGATCCGCACCCAGATCGATCGTCTGACTCCCTGGACTGCAAACGAGGCGGTGTTCGGTTGGAGCCCACCCGCCGACATCCCAAACGAGCGGATAGGGCTGATCCTCGCAGCGACGTCGAAAAGCAAGATTCAGCCGCTCGTTCAGCTCGCCGGTAACTTCGGCGCGGCTTCCGTTACCGCGTTTGCCGAACCGCCGTCCGGTGAGGGCGCGCCTGCAAAATTGAAGGTGTTCGAGACATCGCTGCAGAGCGTGATCGGGCGCAGGCTCGATGTGCCGCGCATCTTGCGCATCACATTGTTATGCACTGGTTTGGCGGCCGCCGCCTCCCTGCTGCTCGGTTCCTACATTGGAAACTCGCTCGATGCCGAACTGCAGCAGCTGCTGCACCGGATTGCGGAACGCCGTGCGTCGCTGCGCCTCAATCAAGCTGCGGGGGGCGGATCGGCGCTGAGCTTGCTCGCCAAGCGCAAGCAGACCACGCCGTCGAGCGTGATGGTGCTCGAGGCGATCTCGCGGGTGCTGCCTGACAGCACCTATGTGACCGAGTTGCGGATTGAAGGCGACAAGGTCCAGGTCGTCGGCATTTCGCAGGACGCGCCGTCGCTGATCAGATTGATGGAACAGTCGCCGCAGTTTTCCCGCGCCACATTCTTTGCGCCGACGACCCGTGCACAGAGCGATCCGGGCGAGCGGTTCCACATCGAGGTGCACATCACGCCATATTTCGGATCTGGCACATGAACCCCGTCGCCGTATTAAGAAAGACATTCGCAGCGTCGCCCTGGGTAGCGGCGGTCGCTTACGCAGGTCTCGTGTTCGCGCTGCTGTTCACCGTGATCACCTCCATGGCTGATATCTTCGGCCAGCGGGAGCAGGTGGGATCATCGGCTGCAATGCTGGAGCAGCTCGAGGGCCGCAAGCCCGCGGCTGCGCGAGGGCAAGCTACCGATGTTTCGATGCCGTCGGGATCGGCGTTTCTGGATGGGGCGACGGTCACCATTGCGGGAGCGGCGCTGATCCAGCGCGTCGCGGGCGCTGTGACCAAATTCGGCGGTAACGTCCTGTCGACCCAGGTCGAGCTAAAGGGCACGCAATCCAAGGCGGGATTTATCAGCCTCCTCACCAGTTGCGAGATCGAACAGGTCGGATTGCAGCAATTGCTCTACGACCTCGAGGCCGGGATGCCGTTCTTGTTCATCGATCAACTCGTGGTTCAGGCGGCATCCACGCAGTCGAGCTCGGGAGGCGGAAAGCTGCGGATCCTGCTGTCGGTGTCCGGTCAATGGCAGAGCGCGAAATGATCTTGAAGCTTTCAATTGGCATCACGTTTCTGGTGGCATCGGTGCACGGCGCCGCCGCCTTGACCGCGGTCGCGGCTACCGATCCCCTTGATACCGCCGGAGCCGAGGATGCGCGCCCCGGCTCTCCGGCTGCATCGGCCATCTGGGAGCAACCGGCGGCGCGAGTACCGGTGCAAGTCGTGACCGCGCCGGCCGCGCCGACGCCTGCACCGGAGCGGGTGCTGAGCGCCAATCCGTTGTGGGGCATTCCTCTTTCCGCCTTGTCCGGCACGCGTGACCGGCCGATCTTCTCGTCATCGCGGCGGCCGCCTGCGCCTGCGATAGCGCCTGCTGCGGCCCCGAAGCTGTTGGCGGCTGCTCCGCCCAAGCCGCGGGAACCCGAACGTCCGCCACTCTCTCTGGTGGGTACGATCGCAGGTGGCGATGAGGGGTTCGGGATATTTTTGGATCAATCGACGAGGTCGGCGCTCCGCCTAAGGATCGGCGAGGATTATCAGGGCTGGAAGCTGCGATCGGTTCAAGGCCGCGAAGCCACCGTTGAAAAGGATCAACAGGCCGTCACCCTTGCATTGCCGCCGCCCGGGCCGGCACAGCCTGGGCTTGCGCAGCCCGGGCTGGCACAGGCCGCGAGCGACGTTCGTCCTCCGCCGGCGAACGGTGGAAAGTTGCTGTCGGTGCCGTCGGACCCGCGGCCAAACCGGGCCGGGCGTTGATCCGCTGCTTGTTCAGCAGCACAGCCAGTATTGTTGAAGGCCTGACGCGAACAACAGGCCGAGCGCGAGATACGGCCCGAACGAGATCGAGCTCTGGGCATGCAATGGCCGTCCGGCCAATTGCATGACGCCGGCGCAGGCGAGCGCGATCAGCGCAGCAACCAGCAGAAGCATGGGAAGCCCCGCGACGCCGACCCAAATACCGGCGGCCGCCAGGAATTTGACATCGCCCAATCCGAGGCCCTGGATTTTTCTGAAAGTGAAATAGAGCCGTCTCAGCAGCCAGAAGATGGCCCCGATGGCGGCGCCCTCGCAGGCAGCCTCCAGCCCCGCGAATGGACCGCCAAGGATCACGGCCTTCGACAATCCGAGACCGGCAATCGTCAGATTCAGCCAGTCCGGAATGATCCCGTGACGAATGTCGATCCAGGCAAGGCCAGCGCTCAGCAGGCAGAGCAATGCAAAGGATACAATGATGACCATGCCGGGTGCCTAGCTTAAGCAAAACTGCCCGGCCGGTTTAGCAGACTCTGGAAAAAGGCGCGAAAATCATTCGAAGTGTGTTGCGGCGAGATGGGATCCACCCCGCCGCAGCACGGATTGCGCTAGTGCCGATCGTCGTCGCCTTCGGAGGCCGAGACCACGACGCCGGTCGCCTCGTCGAGGATCAGTTTGCGCGGACCCTCTTCATCCCGATGATCGTCGAAGTCGAACATGTTGTTGAGGGGTCCGGCGATGGTGTCGAACGAGCCGCCCGGCTGGATGCGCTCACCCGACAGCCAGTTGTCTTCGACAAACCGCAGCACCGATGATTGGTCGGTCAGGGTGTGATCGACATGGTTGCGCTTCGCGAAGGGCGAAACCACCAGCAGCGGCATGCGGGTTCCGTAACCGCAGCGCCCCCATGCTGGCTGGCCGAAAGTGCCGTTGAGTGGCGCCGCCGGCGTGGTCTTGCCCTGCTGGAAACCGTTGCTGGTGCTGCAGACTCCGGGACCGTTGAGCGTGTCCACCGTCGGGTTCATCGAAGGGTTCACGACCGGCGGCATTTGGTGGTCGTACCAGCCGTCGGAGTCGTCATAGAGAATGATAACAGCGGTTTCCGACCATTCCGGGCTCTTCTGCAACGCGTTGACGACGCTCACCAGGAAATGCTGTTCGTCGAGCGGGTCGGAATAGCCGGCATGGCCGTCCTGGTATGCGGGCGCCTTCAAGAAGCTCACTGCCGGCAGGTTATCTGCCTTCAGCGCGTCGAAGAAGTCGTGGATGTCATAGTTGTGGTTGGCCGGCTCCGACGTGTTGGTACCCGGGATCGTGCTGTGGCCGATGGCCCCGACCGAACTCGGACGGGCGTGGGTCGGATTGCTGGTCGACGTATAATACTGGAACCAGGCGTGGTGCGGAATGTAGTCGACCGAGGTGAACGCGGGTGTGCCCGGCGCGGTCGGGTCGGTTTCCCGTTGGCAACCGGTCGTACCTTGGGGGTGGCCAGGGTTGGGGGGATTGACGATGCCGAGATCGAAGCCGCCCATGAACGAACCCCAGGTGATGCCCTTGTCGTTGAGGAGATCGCCGATGTTCTTGCCGGCCATCGTCACCTGATCGATGGCGGGATTGGAGCAGACATCCCCAATTGGATCGCCGTCACCGATTTCGGTGACGTTGCTGGCGACGTGCGTGGCATCGCCGAACGCTTCGTGCGTGGAATGCAGCAGATTGTTGGAGGCATCCAAAACGTTCTTCGTCGCGGAGAAACCGTTGGTCTGGCCCGAGATCAGGTTGATCGCACCAGGCGTCGAGGGGCCGAACTGGGTCGTGTAGTTGTTATCGTTCAAGGCGAAATGCTGGGCGTAGTTCCACATCGCGGTAACGGTGTTGCCGTCATAATACCCCATCACCAGTGCCTTGCTGCCAATGCCGGTCGGCGGCGGTCCCGCGGTTCCGACATAGGCCGGGAAACCATCCATCTTGCCGTTGTCGTAGGCGCTTTCCTCGGGGCTTTCATTGTGCCCCTGATCCGCGGTCAGCGCCTGCGCGGGCGACAGCCGGAACGGGTTCGACGCGCCGGTACCGTTGGTCTTGGCGTTGTCGGGCGGGAGGGGAACGTTGGGATTGCTGTTGGGATTGTGGTTGAGAAGATCGAGGCCCGCGAGCGGCCCGAAATCGTTGTTGACGTCGAGCGGGTTGGCGAGGTTGTTGACTTTCGGCGTGCGCTTCTTCGCCGTAAACGGCGTTTCGCCAGCGAGGTTCATCGCGTTGGGATAGGTTCCGAAATAATGATCGAACGAGACGTTTTCCTGGAAGATCACAACGAGATGCTTGATCGGCGTTGCGGTGTGGACGTGATGGAAATCGGAATCGCGGCCGTGGTCATCGTCGGCGACGGCATTTGCGCCCGCGACCGCAAGGGCCAGAGCGGATACCAAACCTAGGGCTGTTGGCAAACGCATGGGGGTTGCCTCCTTATGGTAGAGTTTGAATTTGAAAGATGACGAGAATTGCCTGCGGCGACCGTTAAGGTGCCGGGCGGAATTTTTCAGAGCCGGGTCACAGCCGGACGAAAAATTTGTGACATCTGATTAAATAAGTCTGAGGGTACAAGGCCATGGCAATGCATCATTGAAATTATTCCAGGGACAGGTTGAAAAATTTTATCGCCGCTGCGAAGCCGCTGTCGCAAATAGTCCTTGAAATAGTCATGCAAAGCGAAAGGGCCCCGCGCGTGCGGAGCCCTGCCGGCAAAACCTAGGTTAGCTCAAGAAAACAGACAGTGGACCCTGCAGGTCCACGTCCTCCGTCAGTCGCGGTCATCGAATGGCGAGACGTAGCCCTCCGGGAACCGCAGCTGGAAGCGGCCGATCGTGCGGTAGTCGCCGAGATTGTTGCTCGGCTGCGGCGTGTTGTAGCCGGCGAACACGATCGTCACCGTGCGCTCGTCGGTGTAGAGCGCCTGCGGATCATAGACGCGGCCGCTGAAGAAGTTCGAGTTATAGCCGCCCGGCACCGGCACAAAGGGCGCCACCTGCGCGCTCGTCAAGGCGTCTGCGCCGCTGACATTGACGACCGGAGCGTTCAGCGGATAGGGCCGCGGACCCGCAGGATCGGTGACGGTGTCGGTGGACAGGATCGGATTGTCGAACCCGTTGATGACATGCCAGCTCAAGAGGTCGCTCGGCTGTTTGACCTCTTTGTCGGTCTCGGCATAGCCGATGAAATGGAAACCGTCAGAGTCGTTGTCGAGGCAGTTGCCGGCGCCGAAGAACATGCCGTAGTGCCCGTTCGCGAGCTTGATAATGCTGCCGCTGCCGAGCCAGCGGATGCCGTTCAAGGCGACGGTGGTCGGATCGAATAGGCCGCTGGTTGGGCCGACATCGGTGAAGTTGATGCCGTCGGTCGTGGTCGCCACGCGAACCGCGATCACGTCGTGGTTCGCCTTGCGCGGCTTGCCATTGACGAGGTTAGTCAGCGCGAAGGCGGGCGTCTTCGGGCATTGCTGGCTGGCCGGGAAACTGGTGTCGGCATTGAGCGTTTTTTCGACATAGACGACCGTGGTCGTGTTGCCCATCTTGACCGAGCCCATCATGGCGTCGGGGTTCTGCAGGCCAGTGGTTGAGGTGGCCGTGGCATCGAGAGTCGGATAGCCGCCGGAGGCGAGCGGGCTGACATAGCCAAAGTCCGGCAGCGAATACAGCGAGCCGGTGTGCGAATTTGGCAGCGTGTGCACCACCAACTGGTCGGAATCGATGTGGCCATTCGCCCGGTTGAGGTTGTAGATGCGCTGGACGCCGTTCACGCTGAGAACCACGGGATGGCCGAGGCCGTTATCGGCGGCATTGGCGCTCGAGGAGCCATACGGCGTCTGCACGCCGTTGACGTTCAGATTGAGATCATCCGGATCGGTCGGATCCCACGGGCAATACGGGTTGAGCGCAAGTGTTTTGCCCATGAAATGCCAGGAGGCGCCCCAGTCGGTCGAGATCGCTGCCACCGTGGCTTCCTGCTGGTTGCGTGGGCGGTAGTCGAAGAAACCTTCCAGCACGTTGCCCAAACGGCGCACGAACGGGAAATAATAGGGCTGCATCAAGCTAAGCCCGTGATTGATCGCAGGCGCACCGGTCGGGCTGCAATAACCCGCATAGGGCGTGCCGTAACCTGAATAGGGCGGAGTCAATGTGCTCGGCGGGACGATGCCCGAAGCGTCATGCTTGAAATGGTCGTTATCATCGTGCTTGGGACCTTCGTCCGAATCGTCGTGTCTGAAATGGTCGCCGGATTCATCCCCCTCAAAACGGTCGGCCGATTCATGCAGCGTCCATGGCCCGTGCTTGATCACCGACTGAGCCAAGCTTTTCGGAACATAGGAGATTTTGAGGCCGGCGTCGGCCAATGCGGGAGCAGCGGCGAGCAGGGCAATGGCGGCAGAACTGCCAAATAGAAAATTTTTCATGCGGGAATTTCCTCGATTGGATGGAGTCGTCCGTTTCATGGGCGCGACTGAACGAACGTTGGGGGCGCAACTTCCAATTCTTTCTTTTCAAATCGACGACCCTTTTTTGACAATCCGAAATAGAGAGCGGCGCGAGGCTCATGTTGCGTTGCGCTAGATGACTGCGGTGCGAAGCAAAAAGGGCCCCGCGTATGCGGGGCCCTTCGAATTTCGAATAATTATATTGCGATCGCTGCGGTTCAGCGATTGTCCCACATGCCGGGCAGTACCGGAGTATGTTCGACCCGCACTGAATTGAGCTCTTCGGGCTCAATATCGAGCGCCTGCAGGATCGTCGGCGCGACCTGCGAGGTGAGGACGGGTGTCTTCACGACCACGCTCGGAAAGCGCGGATTGGAGACTACCAGCCCGACATTGGTGTCGGCAAAACTCATGCCGCCGTGCTCGGCGTTCTTCGCCGTCGACCCCGTATAGACGGTGCCGTAGATCGGCTGAACGATGACATCCGGGACGCGGCTGTCATGCGCCGGACTGTTGAACTTGAGCTTCAGCTCATCGCCGCCCAATACTTCATCGATGAACAAGGCCTTGGCGTTCTTGTTCAAATAGTCGACCACGGCCTTGGTCTTGCTTTGATCCTGCAGCCAGATCAGCGCGATATCGTCGTCCTGGACGAAACCGCAGGCGCCGGTGCTGCAGGCATTAGCGCTCGCGATGGCGATACCACCGGGATCGGTTGCAGCGTCTGACAGCGTTGCGACGAGGTCGGCGAAATGGCCCGGCTTGTTGATCTTGACCGGGTTGATCGGCGACTGGCCGTGCTTGGCGCTGACGATGAACAGCGTGGAATTGTAGATGCCGCGCTGCTTGAGTGCTTTGATCATGCTGCCCAGGGCTTCATCGGTCTTCTGCAGGCCGAACGCGAGCACTTCGGTCGGCGTTCCGGCGCCGTCGAGGTAGCCGCCGACCTTGCCGGTATGGGTGCTCTGCGGGCAGGTGCCGTTGCCATTGTCGTGGGCGAGCTTTTGCCCGACGCTGACTGCCTGAAAATTCATGCCGAACACCGCGGGGGTACCGCCGGCGGGCGAGCCGTCATGCTTGAGGCCGTTGATTTCATTGATGATGCCCGCCACTTTCAGCTGATCATTGGCAACTGTGCAATCGACACTGACGGTGTTGTCGAGGCCACCCACATTGGTGATTTCCGGGGTGTAGAGATCGTCCACGCCCGTACCCGAGGGACCGTTGACAAGGTCGTAGGCCGGGTGCTTGTCCGCCCACGCTGTGCGGCCGCCCCTGCGCTTGACCACTTCGAAGATGGTGTTGGTCCTGATCGCGTTGTGCGGAAATAGCGCAACGCATTGGCCGGACTCGTTACGCACACGCGGCAGTTTCGCCGGATCGATTTTGTTCAATGAAACGTGGTTGTTGTCGTACTGATCGATGCTTTCGTCGAACACCATCATGTTGCCGGCCGGGGCCTTGCAGGTCACGTTGGTCGGATCATACACGGCGCGGTCATAGCTAACATCATAGAACAGGCCGTGGGTGATCGGCGATCCGCCGGTCACCAGCGCCAACAGGCCGGGGAATGAATCGGAATTCGCGGGCGTGCGGGCGTTGCTGTAAGTAACGCCGTGCTCGGACAGTTCGGCCAAGGCCGAGTTCGGATGGGCTTCGACATAGTTCGCCACGTCGAGCGCGTGCAATCCGTCCACGCTGATCAGCAGGACGTGGTCGATATCGGCGGCTTCAGCGGTCGCGCCAAAGGCCACCCCGGCCAGCAGGCCGAGGGCGATTCTTTTCAAAGTCATGGCAATTTCCTCCCCAAATGTTTTGCTGCGGTGAGCGCGGGGACTGTGGCAGTCACATATTTCACGACGATGACCGGATGATCCGGAGCACGGATATTCCGGAAAATATCCGTTTGCCAAATGTGGTGAAGCGAATTGCGTTGTGACGCTTTTAGCCACCGTCGCACAACGTTCTTAAAATTGTAACAGAGTGCGCGCTGCGACCCTTCACGGGTATCGGCATATCTTCAAGGAGCTTCCCGCTACGCCCTGATGAAAACCAGCAGCGTGCCGTTGGCTGCGGCGGGTGCGACGCAAATAGCGTCGCCGCTGCGGATAGCGGAACGGCCAACCGCCTTCTCCGCGGCGGCGAGATCGGACGTCAAAAGCACCAGGCCCGCACCGCCGCGCTCCGGCAAGCCCTTAAGCGAAACTTCCGGATTTCGCCGGCCCAATTGGTCTTTCGTGAGAAAGATAAAGTCGGCGCGATCCGAACCTGAGGGAACCGCGACGGCGCCGTGCGGCTCGGCCTTGACCTCTCGATCGATCATGCGCGCGAGGTGGGCGGCATCTTTCGCAGGCTCAGGCGAAACGACCAGCACTTGCCTGAGACGCTTGGCGCCGTTGGCGTGTGTCATCAATTCCGGAATCCACACGGTCTCCCGCGTCTTGTGCTGGCAGGCAAAAATGAGCAATCCGCCCGGCGCCTCGGCGATCGGCCACTGGAAGACGGCGAATTTGGCTGCCGACAGGCTGCCGCCGGGCATCGTCACCGGGCGCTCGAAGTCGATCGGGCCGATCGGCTCATAGCCGTGCGCGCGAATTTCCGCGGCGCCGGCGGCCGAATCGACCGCCGTGAAGGCGATGCGCTCGATGCCTTCGCCCCGTTGTTCCAGAAATGCGCGGGTCGGCGCATTGTGTTCGGTCTCGACGAGAACGCCGAGCAACTCCATATAATCAGGGTCGAGCATGATGGTGTAATTGCCCGATCCCATCTTGGCGCTGTGCTTGCCGCGCGGCGAAACCGTGAAGCCGAGCCGCTTCCAGTTCTCGGCGGCCTTGTCGAGATCACGGACCACGACGACGGCGTGGTCTATTCCGATGACGTTCTTAAGCGCCACTCTTTGGTTTCCCCGGCATGAATTGGCATATGAAGCTAACCAGATCGATCTGACGTCTGCAAGCCAAGCAAATGCAAGGTTGATGTCGCGTCAACTGGCGTCGACAGCATCAAGGAGTCGTACGCGCCGTTCAAGCAAGAGTACGATCGGCTTTACGCTCGAACAGGCTGCTAGGCTGCCTTTTTCGTTTCCAGGTCAGACTTCCACTCGCCTTGGCTCGCGAGCGAATTCATGCGCGCGCGATGCGTGAAGGCCTGCTGGCCGGCGGTGACATTTTCGCTCCGGCCCGACCAGGCCTTCTGCGGCGCCGACTGCAGCGCGCGGCCGTAGGAGAAGGTCAGTTTCCACGGCAACCCGCCGATCCGGTTCATGGCGTTGAGATGCGCGGTGGCCTCTTCGTCGGACTGTCCGCCGGAGAGGAACGCGATGCCAGGCACCGCCGACGGCACGCAGTTTTTCAGTAGCCGCACGGTTTTCTCGGCGACTTCGTCGACGCCGGCCTGCTTGGCTGATTTCTTGCCCGACACCGCCATGTTCGGCTTTAAGATCATGCCTTCGAGCGCGACCTTCTGATAGTACAGTTCCTGAAAAGTCTCCTTCAGCACGAACTCGGTCACCTCATAGCAGCGGTCGATATCGTGATCGCCGTCCATCAGCACTTCGGGCTCGACGATGGGGACGATCTGCGCAACCTGACACAGCGCGGCGTAACGCGCGAGCGCGTGGGAGTTGGTGCGAATGGCTGTGTAGCTCGGAATGCGTGGTCCGATATCGATCACGGCGCGCCATTTCGCAAACCGCGCGCCCCGGTCGTAATATTTCTTCAGCCGCTCGGCGAGCTTGTCGAGGCCGACGGTAATCAGTTCGCCGGGGCAGTTGGATAGCGCTTGCGTACCTTCGTCGACCTTGATGCCCGGAATGGCGCCGGTCTGTTCGATCAGTTTTACCAGCGGCGTGCCGTCCTTGGCCTCCTGCCAGATGGTCTCGTCATACAGGATGACGCCGGAGATGTATTTCGACATCGCCTCCCTGGAGCGGAACAGCATCTCGCGATAATCCCGGCGCGAGTCCGGGTTGGAATCGACGCCGATCGCATCAAACCGCTTCTTGATGGTGCCGGAGGATTCGTCGGCGGCGAGGATGCCCTTGCCGGTCGCGACCATGGCCTGAGCAATCCTGTTGAGATCGGGGAGATTCATCGCTTTCTCCTGTCGGCTGGATCAACGGCGATCGGGCAGGCCCATCTCGGCCGTTGGGATGGATGGCGCTTTGACTTTACTTTATTTCAAAGGCCGCAATCCAGGTTCATCAACACGTGGCAAGATCGATTGGTTCCAGCACCGACCGTTACCCCCGCGTGCATTAGATTAAAGATGCAATCTGCTGGAGATTAATAATTGTTCAGGAAATCGGAGGCGACACCACGGTCACTCGATTGTAAGCTAGGGCACGTAAAACTAGAGCATCTCCTGGAAAGGAGAGGGGCGCAGGATGGAACTGACGGACCAATTCAAGCGCGTCGCGTCCATCGACGTGCATTGCGGGCGATGCGCAAGGCCGATGGCCATCCAACGCTTCAACTACGCCGATCTCGCAACTGAATTTACCTCGATCGATTACAAGTGCCTCTCTTGCGGGTACGAGGAAATGCGGCCGTACTCGGCTGAAAATTTTTGAGCCGCGAAATTTCAGGACAGGATCGGTAGCGCAAAGCCGGCTGAAGCCGTCTCGCCTTTGTTAGCCGTCGCGATTGGGCGCGGTCCTACCGGCAGAAATGCCGCAGCCCTAGTTGCACGGCCCGTGGACGATCAACTCGCTTGCGAGAGCGGCCTACATTCCGTGGTCCTGAAAGACTTTCCGGCATGCGGCGCCAAGCCTGTCACGGTGCTGCTGCAGGCATTGCTGTACGGCGCTGTCGCCGTCTGCCAATTGCTTGCGGCAAAGCCGCGACGCGTCGCGCGAGCACGCCGAACGCTCTTGAGGCGTGCCGGCCTGCGCCCACACATCGCAGCGTCCTAGAACCAACATGGAAATCGCTAACAAAACAATTTTGGTCATTTTTGGCTCCAAGGTGCTCGTTAACTCCTTCGGCATTTACTCGCGATTAGCGTGCCCCATCGCGCGCCATGCTGTGTTCACCCGCTAACGCGCGGCAATCAACACGGGTTCCGCGGCCTTGGAAATGTCACGGTATGAACGGGAACGTTTCGCGAGCGGAATTATTCGATCTGAAGAAGGGTCCGCAAAGCGGGGGGGCGGGCTGCCATCAAACACGCAGGAGTTCGTCATGAAGCTAAACGCGACGCAGCTGAAACAAACCCTGAACCAATACGATGCTCAGGTGCTTCCCGATGACCACCCTGCGGTCACCCAATTAAACAATCTGTTTGGAGATCATACGTTCTTTCTCGATGGCGACGGTCTCAAGGTGCTGGAGCCCACCGAAGCCCCGGAAATTGATGGTCAAGCCGGCGAGGTCGTGAGCCTTGCCGACTGGAGCGATGCTACACTCAGCAGTCTCAGACCACATGAACCTGAGCTGACGGGTAGGGTCATCGTTCTCGAAGTCAAACACTGATCCGCGCCAAGGCGATGCCCGGATCAAACTTCAAAACACGCTCGATCCATTTTGCCACCCGAAGCATCTTGTGGTCTTCGCGGTAGGCGCCGACCACCTGCACGCCCAATGGCAGGCCGTTTTTGCCGACGCCGGCCGGAAGCGATAGCGCGGGAACGCCGAGCAAGGTCCAGGGCGCGCAATATTCGGCATCGCCGGTGTAGCTGAGGCCCTCCGGCGCCTCGCCGAAGGCGGGCAGCGTCAGTACCGCGTCAAATTTCGAGATGCTCTCGGCAAATTCGAGACGCAGTTTTTCCTGCGCGGCCTTGGCCGCGAGGTAGTCAAAAGCGCCATGGGCTTTTCCAGCTTGAACCAGCGACTTCAAATGATCGCTGGTGCGGTCCGGATATTGTTCTACAAGTCCTGAGAAGATGAAGGCGCCTTCGCTGGCGAGAATGGTGTTGACCGTGGTCCAGTTGGCTTGATCGAGGTCTGCAAGGTCCAGATCCGCGACGATGGCACCGGCATCGCGCAGTTTTGCAATTGCCGCCTCGAACGCAAGCTGCTGCTCGGGCTCCGCCCGCGACCATTTTGTAAAGCGCACGACCGCGAGCCGCGGCTTCTCGATCGCCGACAGTCCCTGTTCGATGAAAACGTCAAACACCGGCACCGGCCGGCCGTGCCGGTCGCTATCGCTACTGCCGCCGACCAACGACAGCGCCAAGGCCACGTCATCGACGCGCCGGGCAAAGAAGCCGACGTGATCGAGCGAGGGGCTGAGCGGATGAACGCCGGTGCGGGGAATCGCGCCAAAGCTCGGCTTGAAACCGACCACGCCGTTGAAGGCGGCCGGCCGGACCACCGATCCCAGCGTTTGGGTGCCGAGCGCCAGCGGCACAAGTCCGGCCGCAACCGCAGCTGCCGAGCCCGACGACGAGCCGCCCGGCGTGTGCTTTGGATTCCAGGGATTGACCGTCGGCCCCGGATGCCGCCACGCAAACTCGGTCGACACGGTCTTGCCGAAAATCGTCGCGCCGAGATTGCGCAGCCGTTCCACAACCCAGGCATCGACTGTGGGCACGACGTCCCTGTAAACCGGCGATCCGTTTGTCGTCGGCATATCGGCGGTCGCGATGATATCCTTGATGGCAACCGGAATGCCCGACAGTGGGCCCGGCCGCCGCGAGGTATCGCGCGGCAGATATTCGAATGCCTTCAGCGCAGGCTCGACGTCTCTTGTCTTTTCCAGACAGACCGCCGCATAGCGATCGGCGGCGGCATTATCGCTTTCGAAGAGGCGCAGTAGCTCCAAAACTCCCGCACCGCGTTCCGCGGCGGCAGAGGCATTTTTTTCGTTCATGTCGGAAAATCCTGGCGGAAGTGGTCCAAGCGGAATCAGGGAGCAGCGCGCGGCGGCGAAGCCGCGCGGAGCCAGTCTATTTCATCGCGAGCGGCGGCTCGATGAATTTCTTGGCCGCGAATGCCTTGTAGTCCGGCTGGGCCGCGGGTATGCCGGACGCCAAGAACAAAAAGTCGTGAGCGCCTCAGCCAGAAGCTGGCGCCCGGCTCGGGCTCACGAAACACTGGATCAAAACACCGGATCAAATGACCAAGACAAATCTGCCGCTCAATGCGGACCGGCTCTGGGCCGATGTGATGCGGCTCGCTGACATCACCGACCCGGCGCGGCCCTATACGCGACGCTCGTTCACCGCGTTGTTTCTTGAAGGCCGCGCCTTTCTCGCGAAAGCGTTTGCCGACGCCGGGCTCGTTACCCGGATCGACGCCGCCGGCAATTTGATCGGCCGCATCGAGGGGACCGACCCCAAGTTAGGGGTGATTGCCATTGGATCGCACAGCGATACCGTGCCGGCCGGCGGGCGGTTCGACGGCATCGCCGGCGTCGCCACCGGGCTCGAGATCGTTCGCGCGCTGCGCGATGCGGGCATCCGGCCCCGGCACACCATCGAGATCATCGACTTCCTGGCCGAGGAGCCGAGCGAATATGGGTTGTCGTGCGTCGGCAGCCGCGGGATCACCGGCATACTCGACAACAAAATGCTCGATCTCAGCGGGCCCGGCGGCGAAAAACTGCGCGACGCCTTGCGGCGCGTCGGCGGCGATCCCGACCGGCTCGACCTCGCCAAGCGCGACGACATCCGCGCCTTTCTGGAACTGCATATCGAGCAGGGCATCGTGCTGGAATCGCGCTTCCTCGATGTCGGTGTCGTCAGCTCGATCGTCGGCATCCGTCGCATCGAAATCATCTTCCAGGGCGAGGCCGATCATGCCGGTACCACGCCGATGGCGCTGCGTCACGATGCGCTGGTGGCCGCCGCAAACACCGTCGTGTCGGTGCGCCGGGAGGCCGAACAATTGGCGGCCGAGGGAGGCGACTACTTCGTCGCCACCGTCGGCATCCTGGACGTCGATCCCTCAGGCTCGAACATCGTGCCGGGACGCTGCCGGCTCATCATCGACGCGCGGACCACCCATCCGGCACTGACCAAGCGCTTCGTGGAGACCATCGATCGCGAAAGCCTGGCACATGCCGACGCGGCCCGAGTCGCGCGCGCGACCTTTGCGACACTGTCCGATGGCCCGCCGGTCGCGTGCGACGCGAATCTGCGCGCCGCCTTGCGTCAAGGCGCGCGCGACCTGGGGCTTGCCGAGACCGATCTGTCGAGCGGCGCCGGTCACGATGCCGCATTGATGAGCCGGATCGCGCCTTCGGCGATGGTTTTCGTTCCGTGCCGGGCCGGCAAGAGCCACGCGCCGGAGGAATGGGCGGATCGCGAAGCGATCGCGGCGGGCGCCGCCGTCATCTATCAGGCAGTCCGGGATATCGATCAGTCGCTGACGTGAAAACCCGCACGGAAAGTTGACTTTCTGCAACCGCTCAATAATGTATAGACATATTAAAGTGTCGAGGAGGTTCGTGCGTGCCGCCGATCTACATCGCCTATCTCAACCGCCTCGACATCGACGAACTCAAGATCACCGACGACGAAATCCTGTCGGCGATCGAAGCGAGCCTCGCCAGTCAGGGCAGGGGCGAAACCGTGATCGAACCCCGCGTACATCTCGAGCCCGGCGTGGCCAACGGCCATTTCAACGTGCTGCGCGGCGCCATCAAGGCGCCCATCGATTCCGCGGGCGTCAAAATCGTCGGCGACTTCGTCGACAACTACAAGCTCGGTTTCCCTTCCGAGCTTGCGATCCTGGCGCTGTTCGATCCGCGCACCGGTGTACCGAAGGCGTTCCTCGATGCCAGCGGCATCACCGACATGCGCACCGGCGCGGTGACCGCGATCGGCGCCAAGCATCTCGCCCGCAAGAACTCAAAAGTCCTCGGCCATATCGGCGCGCGGGGAACGGCCTATTGGAACGTCCGCCTGCTCAATCATTTGTTCGATTTCGACGAGATCCGCGTTCACTCCCGCCGCGAAGAAAGCCGCAACGATTTTGCGGAGCGGCTGCGCCGCGATCTCGGCAAGAAGGTGGTCGCAACCGACGACTGGAAAAGTTGCGTCGAAGGTGCCGACATCGTGGTCGAGGCTTCTCGGCTCGACCAGCCGACGCCACTCCTCAAAACCGACTGGATCAAAAAGGGCGCCTTCGTGGTCCCTTATGGGACCATGAGCGCGGTCGAGCTGTCATTGACCGACATTATGACAAAGCTGGTCGTCGACGACTGGGGCCAGTGCAAGGGCGGCAAATTCGGCAGCCTGCGCGCGCATGTCGAGGCGGGCAAGCTTTCGGAAGCGACTTTGCACGCGGAGCTTGGACAGATCGTCGCAGGTCTGAAGGCGGGCCGCTCGAGCGACGACGAAACCAATTTGTTCTGGCATCGCGGGCTTTCGCTGTCCGATATTGCGCTTGGCCATGCAATGCTGGAAAAATCCAAGCGTCTGGGCATCGGGCAGCGCCTCCGCTTTGCCTGATCTAACCGAGGCCACGAGAAATTGATCCATGCCGTATGTCGCCAATGCGCGAATGTATTCGGTCAATCCGGCATCACGCCTGGCATGGAAAGAACTGTTCGTGTGGCTGGGGCGGCAAGCCGATGTCGACCTGCGCGTGATCGATCACGGCTTTCCGCTGCCGCTTGCGGAATTGTGGTCGCGCCCTGATCTCGCCTGCGCCTTCATGTGCGGATTCCCCTTTGCCCTTGCCACGCGCCGGCCGCGCCCGATCGCAGCGCCCGTTCCGTTCGGAGCGCCGGTCCGCGGGCGGCCGGTCTACCACACCCGCCTCGTCGTCCGGGAAGATTCGAAATTTCGTTCGCTGCAGGACACGTTTGGCGGCCGGCTCGGATACACGGTCGAGGATTCCCATTCCGGCTATAATGCGCTTCGGCACCACCTGCTGCCGTATTATCAGAAGCGCGGCGACAGGCTTTACCAGCGCAGTATCGGGCCATTGTTCACGCCGCGACGCGTCATCGACGCGCTTCTTGGCGATGATATCGATATCGGCCCGCTCGACTCTTACGCGCTGGACCTGATGCTGCGCCATGAGCCCGATCTGGCGCCGCGGATCAGGATCGTGTCGACGACCGAGCCCGCTCCGATTCCGTTTCTGGTCGCCGCCCCAACCTGTCCCGATGGTGTCGTCGCGGCGCTACAAGGCGTGCTCGCGAAATTCGGCGACACTCCGGCGTGCGAGGGCTTGAGGGACCGGCTTTGTCTTGAGGCCTTTGTTCCCGTTGCCGTCGACGACTACAGCCTGACGACGCGCTGGGACACTGAGGCGCGCGTGGCGGGATATCGCGAACCCGGCTGATCGCGCGGTCAACCCGCGCGGTGTTTTAGCAACAACACCAGATAGCAGTCGTTCGCAGCCGCCGGCGCAATCCGGAAGCAAGTGTCGCGCTCGCGCAGCAAAATGGCCGCATCGCCGTGGTCGAGCGTCGCGACGTCCTGCTTCGAAGCCACCGTCGTGCTGCCGTCGAGGGATAGGACCACGGCAACGTCATGGCCACCGAAATCGCAGGAAGTTGGTTCGCGAACGCGCAGCAGTCGATGACTGAAGCGTCCACGCCGCGTCATCACGTTGAGGTCGGCGATCTCGCCGGCAACGAGCCGCGCCGATGTCGGGATGTCGCCGGGAAAGCGGATCGGATCGGACCCAGGCTCAACTGTTATCGGCGCGTTGTCTCCAATCATCAGCACCAACCCGCTCCCTTTGATGACCGCAAGCGTGCGGTCGATCCCGAAAAAATCGGAAAATGGTCCGTCAGAGGCGACCTGCGCCATGCTGATGCGCCAGTCGAATATATCCAACGATGCACCTTCTGGTGCGGCTGCGATCTCCGTGGTCGAGCCGCCGCCGTTCTTCCAGGGCGTCGTCAGGCAATCGCTGGCACGAACGATCTTCAATGCCGGACTTTCATCAGCGCAGGCTCGGCAGATCGAGGTTGTTTGCCCGCGCGCAATCGATGGCGATGTCGTAGCCGGCATCGGCATGTCGCATCACGCCGGTGGCGGGATCGTTCCACAGCACGCGGCCGATGCGCGTGGCCGCCTCCGGCGTGCCGTCACAGACGATCACCATGCCGGCATGCTGCGAAAAGCCCATGCCGACGCCGCCGCCATGGTGCAGCGATACCCAGGTGGCGCCGCTCGCGCAATTGAGCAGCGCATTGAGTAGCGGCCAGTCCGACACCGCGTCGGAGCCGTCCGTCATCGCTTCGGTTTCGCGGTTCGGTGACGCGACCGAGCCGGCATCGAGGTGGTCGCGGCCGATCACGACCGGCGCCTTTAATTCGCCGCGCGCCACCATCTCGTTGAAGGCGAGGCCTAGCCGATGGCGATCGCCGAGACCCACCCAACAGATGCGCGCCGGAAGTCCCTGGAACGCGATGCGCTCGCGCGCCATGTCGAGCCAGTGATGCAGCGCGGCGTTGTCCGGCATCAATTCCTTGACCTTGGCATCGGTGCGATAAATGTCTTCGGGATCGCCCGACAAGACCGCCCAGCGAAACGGGCCGATGCCGCGGCAGAACAGCGGCCTGATATAGGCCGGCACGAAGCCCGGAAAATCGAAGGCGTCCTTGACGCCCTCTTCGAACGCCATCTGGCGGATGTTGTTGCCGTAATCCACCACCGGAATTCCCATGCGGTGAAAATCGAGCATGGCGCGAACCTGTTCGGCCATCGATTTGCGCGCGGCGCTGGCTACGCTCTTTGGATCGGTCTCGCGCCGCGACTCCCATTCGCTTGTGGTCCAGCCCTTCGGCAAATAGCCGTTGGTGGGATCGTGCGCCGAGGTCTGGTCGGTGACGGCGTCCGGCCGCACGCCGCGGCGAACCAGTTCGGGAAAAATCTCGGCGGCGTTGCCGAGCAAGCCGACCGAAACCGGCTTTCGATCGCGGCCGGCCTGTTCGATGATTTTAAGCGCCTCGTCGAGACTGTCGGCGCGGCGGTCGAGGTAGCGGGTGCGCAGCCGCATCTCGATCCGGGACGGCTGGCATTCGACCGCGAGGCAGGACGCACCCGCCATCACGGCCGCGAGTGGCTGCGCGCCGCCCATGCCGCCGAGGCCTGCGGTCAGAAACCACTTGCCCGAGAGATCGCCGCCATAATGCTGTCGGCCGAGCTCGACGAAGGTCTCGTAGGTGCCCTGAACGATGCCCTGGGTGCCGATGTAGATCCAGGAGCCGGCCGTCATCTGGCCGAACATCATCAGGCCTTTGCGGTCGAGCAAGTTAAAATGTTCCCAGTTTGCCCAATGCGGTACGAGATTGGAGTTGGCGATCAGGACGCGCGGCGCGTCGGCATGGGTGCGGAACACGCCGACCGGTTTGCCCGACTGCACCAATAGCGTCTCATCGCCCTCGAGCCGCTTCAGTGTTGCGACGATCCGATCAAAACTCTCCCAGTCGCGCGCGGCGCGGCCGATGCCGCCATAGACCACGAGTTCGTTCGGCTTTTCGGCGACGTCGGGATCGAGATTGTTCATCAGCATGCGCATCGGCGCTTCCGTCAACCAGGATTTGGCGGAAAGCTGGTTGCCGCGTGGGGCGCGGATGACGCGGGCATTGTCGATGCGGGTCATGATGTCTGTTCCTTGCCATGCCAGACGCGGGCGTGGAGGGGGTTAAAACCCATCCGGTAGACGAGTTCAGCGGGCCGTTCGATATCCCAGATCGCGAGATCGCAGTATTTTCCGTGCTCGAGGCTTCCCGCGTCCGCGAATAGCCCCAGCGCGCGCGCCGCCTCCCGCGTGACGGCGGCGATGCATTCGTCGACGGTGAGGCGAAACAGCGTCGCGCCCATGTTCATCGCCAGAAGTAGCGAGGTCAGCGGCGAAGAGCCGGGGTTGGAGTCAGTGCCGAGCGCTATTGGCACCTTGTAACGGCGCATCGCTTCGATCGGCGGCACTTGCCGCTCCCGGATAAAATAGAACGCGCCGGGCAGCACCACGGCGACGGTGCCGGCCTGGCCCATCGCCGCGATGCCTTCATCATCGGCATATTCCAGATGATCCGCCGACAGCGCGCCAAACCGAGCGGCGAGCGCGGCGCCGTGAAGGTTCGAAAGCTGGTCGGCGTGAAGGCGAACCGGCAGGCCCAGCGCGCGGGCTTTCGCAAACACGCGCGCAGTTTCATCTGGCGAGAAGGCAATGCCTTCGCAGAAGGCGTCGACCGCATCGGCGAGGCCTTCGGCAGCGATCTCTGGCAGCATCGTTTCGCAGATCGCGTCGATATAACCGGCGCTGTTGCCTTTCATCTCGGGCGGCACCGTGTGGGCGCCGAGAAAGCTCGTTCGAACCGACACGGCGCGCTCGTTACCGAGCCGCCGCGCGGCCTGCAGCTGGCGGCGTTCGGTGTCGAGTTCGAGGCCGTAGCCGGATTTGATCTCGATTGACGTGACGCCCTCGGCGATCAGCGCGTCAAGCCGCGGCAGTGCAGCGGCGACCAATTGCTCGGCGCTCGCGTGCCGCGTCGCCTTCACCGTCGAGACGATGCCGCCGCCGGCGCGCGCGATTTCTTCATAGCTCGCGCCCGCGAGCCGCTGCTCGAATTCCTGGGCGCGATTGCCGCCATACACCAGGTGCGTATGACAATCGATCAGCCCCGGCGTGATCCAGCGGCCGTCACAATTGGTTCGTTGTTTTGCGTCGAGCGCGGATGGCGCGTCGGCGGCTGGGCCGGCATAGACGATGCGGCCGTCGGTCGCCGCGATCACGCCATCCTCGACCGCACCGAGGCCTTGGTGGGACGGCGAAAGCGTTGCAAGACGACATCCGTGCCAGATGTGATCGACTGCTGTCATGGACTCCGCAGGCCCGTTGCTGACGTTTGCGCGCTTGGCATTTCGCTTATTTGTCTATACATATTAGATCGTGCTGGGCCTGTCCAGAGATTCGCTGGGTTGCGGAGATAAAGTGTGGCGGGATTGTTTTTTGACGAAGCCTTGTTGCCGCATGGTTGGGCACGCGACGTCAGGATTGCCATGGATGGCGGCCGTATCGCGAGCGTGGTGAGCGGCAGCACGGCGGAGCCCGGTGATGAACAGCATCGGATCGGACTTCCCAGCATTTGCAATCTGCACAGCCACGCGTTTCAGCGCGGCATGGCCGGTCTCGCCGAGATCAGGGGAACATCATCGGATAGTTTCTGGACCTGGCGGGAGGTGATGTACCGCTTCGTCGGACGCATGACGGCCGACGATATCGAGGCGGTCGCCACGCAGGCCTATGTCGAGATGCTGGAGGCGGGATTTACCCGCGTCGGGGAGTTTCATTACATCCACCACGATATTTCCGGCGCGCCGTACGGCAATCCGGGCGAGCTGGCCGAGCGGATCGCCGCGGCCGCGCAAGCGACCGGCATCGGGCTAACATTGTTGCCGGTGTTTTATGCGCATGCCGGATTTGGCGGCCGCGCTCCCGACCCCGCGCAGCACCGTTTTGTCAACAGCATCGACGGATTTTCGCGCCTGGTCGAGGCGAGCCGCCGCGCCGTGGCGGGGCTGCCCGGCGCGATCGTTGGCGTCGCGCCGCATTCGCTGCGTGCCGTGACGCCCGAGGAACTCGGGGCGGTGGTCACGCTCGCCGGCGAAGGCCCGATCCATATTCACATCGCCGAGCAGACAAGGGAAGTCGACGAATGCATCGCCTGGAGCGGGCAGCGGCCGCTGCAATGGCTGCTCGATCATGCACCCGTCGATATCAGCTGGTGCCTCGTTCACGCCACGCACGTGACGTCGGCAGAAATTGGCGCCGTCGTGGGCAGTCGCGCGGTGGCAGGGCTGTGCCCGGTGACCGAAGCCAACCTCGGCGACGGAACATTCAACGCGCCGGAATTCATCCATCGGGGCGGAGTGTTCGGCGTCGGTTCGGATTCCAACGTGCTGATCGGCCTCGCGGACGAATTGCGACAGCTCGAATATTCGCAACGCCTGAGCTTAAGGGCTCGAAACGTACTGGCCTCAGGCGACATTACCTCGACCGGTCGCGCGTTGTTCGACGGCGCGTTGCGCGGCGGATCGCAGGCGCTGGGCGTGACCAAGACGGGGCTCACTGAAGGCGCCTTCGCCGACATCGTCAGCCTCGATGCGGAAAACATCGCGCTGGCCGGGCGCTCGGGCGATGCGATCATCGACAGCTGGATTTTTGCGGCTAATCGCTCGCCGGTCGATTGCGTCTGGGCGCGCGGCCGCAAGGTGGTGACGAACGGCCGGCATCACCATCGCGAGGCGGTCGCGACGCGCTTCCGCGCGGTGATCGAGGGGTTGCTTGTCGCATGACCGCGAAACCAAAGCCTGGCGCAGACGGTACGATAAAGGCGCTGTACCAGCGCATTCGCGGCGATATCGAAGCCAGGATCACGTCCGGCGACTGGCCGCCGGGGCATCGTGTGCCGTTCGAACACGAATTGATGCAAACCTATTCCTGTTCGCGCATGACCGTGAACAAGGTCATTTCGGCGCTCGCCGAGGCGGGGCTGGTGGTGCGCCGCCGCCGGGCCGGCAGTTTTGTCTCGCGGCCGCGGGTACAATCGGCGATCCTCCAAATTCCTGACCTCAAGGGTGAGGTCGAAAAACGTGGCGAGCGTTATGCATATCGCCTAATTGATCTTCGCAAGCGCGTCGCCTCAAGCCGCGACAAGGACCGGCTCGCCGTCGGCGCCCGCGCCCAGGTGCTGGCGGTGCGCTGCCTGCATGAGGCGGAAGGCCAACCGTTCGCGATCGAGGATCGGCTGATCAATCTGCAGGCGGTGCCGGAGGCGCTGCGGGAAGATTTCTCAACGACCCCGCCCAACACCTGGCTGGTCGGTCATGTGCCCTGGACCGAAGCCGAGCACCGCATCACGGCATGCAACGCCGACAAGGCCGCCGCCGAGGATCTGAAGATCGAGGAGGGCGCGGCGTGTCTCGTCATCGAGCGGCGGACATGGCGCAATGGCGAGCCGATCACGGCGGTGCGGCTCACCCATCCCGGACACCTCTATGATCTGATCGCGCGGTTCACGCCGACCGGGTGAAGGATTTTCAAGTTGCGTCGCCTATTTCTTGGCGGCGCGCTCGACGAAACTGTTGGTCCAGACCTCGTTCTGCGACGTAGCCGCATCGAAATCCTTTCCGAAATTGGTGCCGACCTCCTTCGAAAACACCAACTGGTTTTGCATGGCCTGTACGTCGAGCGTGCCGCCGCCGGCGACGCCACTGCTCATCGCCTTGACCGCGGCGACGATGGCGGCGGCATCGGCTTTGGCAAAAAATTGCTTCTGGATCGCCTGTGCGGCCGCTTCGGGATCCGCGACCATCGCGGCGCTGGCCGCCTGCATCGCGCGTGCGGTCTTGACGATCAGTTCCGATGCCTTATCATCGATCGGCTTCTTGGCGACGAGCACCAGAAAGGGCTGATTGGCGAGCAGCGGAAACTCGTCGCCGAGTGAAATCAGGATCGTGCCGGCGCCCGATTTGGTCGCGAGAAAACCTTCCGGCGGCGATAGCACGAAGGCATCGATGCGCTTGTTCTCGAGCGCCGCCTGCAACGCAGCCGGGCCGCCGACCTGCGCGATCTTGATATCGGTCTTCGGGTTGAGGCCGCCTTTCGCCGCAAGCCAGCGGGCCGCGGTTTCCTGGGTGCCACCGACCGCGGCGACGCCGATCGTCGCGTCTTTCAGGGCGGCGATCCGCTTCGCGAGGGGATCGCCAGGTTTCACGCCGGTTTTTTCCAGGAAGGAAGGCGCGACCACCATTTCGGCCGTCACCTTCGACATCAGATTGTAGACGATTTCGAACGGCTGGTCTTTGGCCACGGCGCGCAGCGCCGTCTCCGTTCCGACTGCGGCGAGATCGGCGTCGCCGGAGTCTAGCGCCGCGAGTGCCGTCGGATCGCCGCCAGGCGAAAGCAGCACCGTTGCGTTCAATCCTTCGGTGGCAAAACTGTTCAGCGCGCGGGCTCCCCACACCGGGAGGAAACTCAGCGACGCAACGCCTTGCGCGATGCGTACGGTCTGCTGCGCCGACGCTATTGTTGGCAGCAACGATAATGTCGCTGCAAGCGCCAGTGCTCGCGTCAGGGCCCTCATCGAATGCATGGTCGCTCCTGTTTTCAGATATCGCTCGGCGCCTGCGCGAGAGGTGTCTTCCAGCGAAGAAACCTTCGCTCCAGCCGTCCCGCCAGAACATTGGCGACGACGACAAAGGCGAGCAGGATGACGATGCCGGAGAACACGCCGGCCGGATCATAGGTCGAAGACGCTTCGTGGATGAAGAGGCCGAGGCCTTGGGTGGAAGAGGTGAACTCGCCGACGATCACGCCAATCACGCTATAAGGCACCGCCATGCGCATACCGAGCATGACGTAAGGCGCGGCTGCGGGAAGATAGACGTGGTAGGTGAGCTGGCGCTGGTTCGCGCCCATCACCAATGTCAAATTGACCAGTTCGCGATCAACCGCGCGGACCCCGGAATAGACGTTATAGAACACCAGGAAGAAAACCATGATCGAGGCGAGCGCGACCTTCGACCAGATGCCGATGCCGAACCAGATGATGAAGAGCGGCGCCAGCGCGATCTTCGGCACGCCGTAAAACGCCATCACATAAGGCTCGAAGATACTGGCGAGCCGCGGAGAGCGGCCGAGCGCATAGCCGGCCAAAATTCCGCCGCTGACGCCGATGACGTAGCCGAGCACGAGCTCCTGGCCGGTGGTCCACAGATGCGGATAGATCTCGCCCGAGCTAAAGACTTCATAGAGCCGCACCGCCACCGCACTCGGCTTGCTGACATAGATTTCCTTGATCAGCCGGCCGGCGGCCCATTGCCAGAACACGAGGATCGCGATCCCCGGCAGCAGCAGCACCAAACGTTGCGCGGCTTTACCCAGCCACGAGCGCCGTTTGGCTGGCAAAACCTCGGCGGGTTTGGGCGGGCTGGCGGTGGCGGCGATGTCGTTCATCGTGCGCGCCTCCTCAGTGCGATCGCTGCCGGATATCGATTTGCGACCGGAACACCGACCACACCGCCTCATAGGCCGCTTCAAATCCGGGATTGCGAAACGGCTCGAACACATCGCGCGGCCGCGGCAGATCGATCGCGATGTTGGCCAGAAGCCGGGAAGGGCGCTGGCTCATGATCACGACACGGTCCGCGAGCAGCACGGCTTCGGTGATGTCGTGGGTGATGAACAGGATAGTGGCGCCGGCGTCGCGCGACAGCATTTGCAAATCGTCCTGCATCACCATCCGTGTTTGCGCGTCGAGCGCGCCGAATGGTTCGTCCATCAGGATCACGTCGGGCCGGTACACGAGTGTGCGGGCGATCGAGCCGCGCTTCTGCATGCCGCCGGACAATTGGCCGGGATAATACTGCTCGAAACCAGTCAGGCCGACGGCCTCGAGCGCAGCAGTGACGCGCTGCTTGCGCTCCGCGCTCGCGACGCCGCGCAGCAAAAGCGGCAGTTCGACATTTTCCGCCAGCGTCTTCCACGGAAACAATTGCGCCTGCTGCGGCACAAAGCCGACCTCGCGGTTGACGTCCTTGATGGCGCGGCCGCGATGGCGCACGCCGCCGCGGGTCGGCATCAACAGGCCGGCGGCCATCTGCAATAGCGTGCTCTTGCCGCAGCCCGAGGGCCCGATCACCGCGACGAATTTGCCGCTTGCGACCTCGAAGCTGATGCCGTCGATGACGCGGATGACGGCGTCGGCGCCCGGGGTCGGGAACTCCTGCCGGATGGCGTCAAACGCGAGCACTGCATCGTTCATGTCGGCCAAGCCCGCTCGGCTACCATCATGTCTAGACATATAACATGTATAGACATAATCGAAAGCGCTGCCCCTTTGCAAGCGGAGATGATAGGCATCCGTTGAGCGATTGCGAGGCAAAAACCGAGAGCCGACGAATGCCGAATTCACGACCAACCGACTTGCGCGTTGCGATTGCAGGCCTCGGCCCGATCGGGAAGAAGGTCGCCGAGGCGCTGGACCAGGGGATCGACGGGATGGTTCTCGCCGCCGTGTCGGCGCAGAACCCGGAAAAGCACCGGAGCTTCGTTGACACTTTGGCAACGGCGCCCGCGGTGTTGCCGATCGAAAAGCTCGCCGATGTCGCCGACATCGTCATCGAATGCGCGCCGGCCAAGCTCATCCGGTCGATTGTTACGCCATTCGTGACGCGCGGCAAAACAGCGATCGTTCTCAGCGCCGGCGCGCTGCTCGAAAACGAGGACCTGATCGAACTCGCCAAACAATATGGCGGCCAGATCGTGGTGCCGACCGGCGCCTTGATCGGGCTCGACGCCGTCACTGCGGCCGCGATCGGAAAAATCCATTCGGTCCGCATGGTGACGCGAAAGCCGGTCCAGGGGCTCGCCGGCGCGCCTTATATCGTCGACAACAACATCGACATTGAACGCATTACCGAACCGCTCAAAATATTCGAAGGCACCGCGCGGGAGGCAGCAAAGGGGTTCCCGGCCAATCTGAATGTCGCGGTCGCTCTATCGCTGGCCGGAATAGGTCCGGACCGAACGCGACTGGAGATTTGGGCCGATCCCACCGTGACGCGCAACATTCATCGCGTCGAGGTGGAATCCGATTCTGCCCGCTTTTCGATGTCGATCGAAAACATCCCGTCGGAAAATCCAAAGACCGGCCGCATCACCGCGCTTTCCGTGATTGCCTATCTTCGCAAGCAGCGCGCAACCCTTCGCGTCGGGACCTGAACCAGGGCGCGAGCCCTGGTTCAGGTTAGGGATTTAATGCGCGCCGGCCGCGCTTCCCTTGACCTTGCGCGTGAAGGCGACGGCGATCGCGGCCAGCACCAGCACGACACCGATCAACGCAAACGTGTCGCTGAAACCCATCACCAGCGCCTGTTGCTTGACCGCCTTGCCGAGCGCGATGATCGCCTGCTGCCGGGCTGCCGCCGGATCCGGCACGCCGTGGCTGATGAAGAAGTCCGTCATTTGCGCGATACGGGCGCGTACTTCCTCGCGGCCGAGCGTGACCGACTGGCCGATGATGTTGGAGTGGAACTGCTCGCGCTTGGTGATGACAGTAGCGAGCACGGCGGTGCCGATCGCGCCACCGAGATTGCGAAGCATGTTGCTGATGCCTGATGCGGCGGCTGCATCTTGCGGGGCGATATTGCCCGTTGCCACCGAGGTCAGCGGGGTCAGCACCATGGCCTGACCGATCGCGCGCACGATATTCGGGATCCAGAGCTGATCGCCGGCATAGTCGAGCGACATTTCGGTGTTCATGAAGCAGCTATAGGCGAAGATCAGCAGCCCGGTGACGGCGATGTAGCGCGTATCGAAGCGTTGCATCAATTTCGGCACCAGCGGAATCAGCAGCAGTTGCGGTAGGCCGGTCCACGCCAGCACCGCGCCGATCTGCTCGGCATTGTAACCCTGCGCCTGGCCGAGATAGGCGGGCAGAATATAAACCGATCCAAATAGCGCGAACCCCAATAATGTCGTTGCGATGGTGCCGAAGCCAAAATTGCGCTGCTTAAGCAACCGCAACCGGATCAGCGGCTTTGCGGTCGTGAATTCAATCCAGATGAACAGCGACAGGCTCACCAGCGCGAGCACTGCGAGACGCTGGATGAAGGGAGAAGAGAACCAGTCATCCTTGTTGCCTTCCTCGAGCACGGTCTGCAGCGCCGACAATCCGACCGCCATCGTGAAGATGCCGAGCCAATCGCCTTCCTTTAGCAGCTTGAGCTGCGTCGGCTGCTTCTCCAGCGTCAGATAGAGCGCGCTGACCATCACGATGGTCGGCACCACATTGACGTAGAAAATGGTCTGCCAGCCGTAGTTTTCGGTGAGATAGCCGCCGATGGTGGGGCCGATCGCCGGCGCAAAGGTCACCGACAACGCGAAGATCGCAAGGCCGACGGGCTGCTGCGGCTTCGGCAGTTTTGTCAAAACCAGCGTGAATGCCATCGGGATCAAGACGCCGCCGGCGAAGCCCTGCAAGCCACGCATCGCGATCATGGACGGCAGGTCGTGGGTGAAGGCGCAGGCGACCGAGAAGGCCGCAAACAGGGTCGCACTCACGAGCATGTAACGACGAAACGAGAACACCCGGCTGAGATAGTCGGTGAGCGGTATGACCACGATCTCGCCGATCAGGTAAGAGGTCGAGATCCACGAGCCGTTGTCGACCCCAGTGCCGATGCCGCCTTCGATGTTGAGCAGCGAGGCATTGGTGATTTGAATGTTAAGGATCGCCATGAACGAACCGATCATGGCAGCGGTGACGGCGATCCAGGTGGTAACACTGGCACGGTTCGGATCGACCGCGCGCGTGGACTGACTGGGAGACGGCAGCGGCACGGAAATCGCTGACAAAGCGGGATTGGACATGGCGTTATCCCCCGAAAGAGGCGCTTGATATCTTGGGGCGGGCTACGGGCCCGTGGTTGTGGGCTTGCGATCGGGCCTGCGGCGGCACTTGCGACTTTGTCTCGATGGTCGGGATCACCGACATGCCCGGACGTAGCTCAATCGCAGCGCCATTGTCGCGGTTGAGCGCGATCTTCACCGGAATGCGCTGCACGACCTTGGTAAAATTGCCGGTGGCGTTATCCGGCGGCAGCAATGCGAATTCCTGGCCGCTGGCCGGCGCGATGCTGTCGACATGGCCGTGCACCAGCTGGCCGGGGAACATATCGACGGCGATATCGACCGCCTGGCCTTGACGCACGTCGGTGAGCTGCGTCTCCTTGTAGTTCGCCACCACATAGGCGCCGGTAACCGGCACTAGCGACATCAATTGTGTGCCGGCCTGCACATACTGGCCGACGCGCAGCGTGCGGTTGCCGACGACCCCGTCGATCGGCGCGACGATGGTGGTGTAACTGAGATTGAGTTCGGCCTGGCTCTGCAGGGCTTCAGCGCGCGAAAGCGTGGCGTTTGCCTGAACGATCTCGGCCTTGAGCAGGTCGACCTGTTTTAGCGCAGAGGCAAGATTGGCGGTATCGCGCTGGATCGCGGCTTGCGCGCCGGCGTTGCGCGACTGCGCCTGCTGGGCGTTCTGCACGCTGCCATAGCCCGTCGCCGCGAGATCCGTGTAACGCTTGTTCTCTTGCGCCGCGAAAGTCACCGTCGCGTTGTCGACGTCGATCGTTGCCTTGGCGGCGTCGATCACCGCCTGCTGAACGCCGAGCTGGGCTTGCTTGCTTTCGATCGCGGCCCGCGCGGCGGCGACATCGGCTTTGGCCTGGTCGAGTGCCACCTTGAAATCGCGGTCGTCGATCCGCGCCAGCACCTGCCCGGTTTTAATCCGCTCGTTGTCGCCGACCAGCACTTCATGGAGGTAGCCCGAGACCTTGGGCGCGACGGTCGTGTTGTCGGCTTTCACATAAGCGTCATCGGTCGAGACCAGATATTGGCCGACGGTCCAGTAGTTCCAGCCATACCAGGCTGCGCCAGCCAGCACGGCGACCGCCGCACCAGCCATTAACATCTTGCGAAAGTTTAACTTTTTGATTGCGGCGGGGGCAGGGGCTGCCTCACTTGGGCTGGACTTGGCGACATTGTCCGGCAGCAGGTCCTTGACGGCGTCGACGGCGGGAACCGGACGCTCGGCTTCGAATGCGGTGGAATGGCGGGTCATGACATGTGCTCCTGGGCGCCTTCGGTCTCGACCGATTTAGGAAACTTGATATTTTCCAAAATAGCGCTTACCTTGGGACTGTCAATGGAATGACAGGCATCATGTAAAAGCATGGCTGAGATCAAGACCACCCAAGACACGACCCAAGACACGTGCCACGACACCGACCAAAGCCGTCGCTGCCGCGGCCGCCCGCAGCTGCGTCCCGACGACGAAACCCGCCAGCTCATCTACCAGGCGGCGCGCCACGAATTTGCTGAAAGCGGCTATGCCGCCACCAGCATGGAGACGGTGGCGCGTCTGGCAGGCGTTTCCACCAAGACGTTGTATCGTCTGATTCCGAACAAGGCCGCCTTGTTCGAAGGCATGGTGTCCGACCGCCTCGACCGCTTCGTCACCGAGGTCAAGCTGCAAACCGGGGATCACACCGATATCGAAGCCGCACTCTGCGCGGCATTGATGGTCTGTGCGGACCTTGCGCTGGACGAAGAAGTGATTGCGTTGCAACGCATTATCTTGCAGGAGTCCGGCAAGTTTTCCGATCTCGCGGGCGTGTTCTACAGCAACGCCATCGCACCCACAGGCGCGGCGCTGGCGGATTGGCTGCGGGTGCAGCAGAAACGTGGGTTGATCGCGCTCGACGACGTCGACGAGGCTGCCGGTATGCTGCTCGGCATGGTCACCTCCGCGCCGCGCCGGGCCGCGCTGTTCGGTCGCGTGCCGCTGCCATCACGCGCGGAGATCGAGGCACGCGCGCGCCGCTGCGCAGCGTTATTCCTGCGCGGCTGCCAGACCGATATTCGCGGCCGGTAGTTCCGCCTGCGGTTAGAGCCTTTTCCGTTTCGATCGAATCGAAACGGGGCTCTGGATTCTTGATTTGACGCGTTTTCTTGACGCGAACCGGTTTCCACTTCGCTTGAAAACGCTCTAGTGCACCGCCGCGTACATGATCTTCTCTTCGGTCGCTTCCAGCGCGGAAAATTCCTCGACCACCTTGCCTTGCCGCGACACCAGGATGCGGTCGGACAGCGCCATGATCTCGGGCAGATAGGACGAAATCACCACCACCGCCTTGCCTTCGTCGGCGAGCCGCTGGATCAGCTCATGGATCTCGACGATCGCGCCGACATCGACGCCCCGCGTCGGTTCGTCGAATATGATCAGGTCCGGGTCCTGCACCAGCGACTTGGCGATCACGACCTTCTGCTGGTTGCCGCCGGACAATTCCACGACCTTCATGTCATTGCCGGTCGCACGCACCTTGAGCTTCTCGACCCAGGTGCCGCCGACCTTGTCGGCCTCGCGCCGCGACAGGAAGAAGCGGCCGCCCGGAAGTTTTGCCACGAGACCGAGATAGATGTTGCGGGCAACCGACATGGTCTCGAAGAAACCCTCGACCTTGCGGTCTTCCGTGACATAGGCGATGCCGGCGCGCACCGCGGGGGCGGGAACGCGGTAGCGCACTGGCTTGCCGTGCAGGATCACTTCGCCGCCGTGGAAGAAATCCCGCTTCAAAATACCGGCGACGATCTTGAAGGTCTCGGTGCGGCCGGCGCCGACCAGGCCGAACACCCCGGTGATCTGTCCGGCGAATACCGAGAGCGAATTGTTCTTGACCATCGGCGCCATCTTGAGGTTCTGTATGGTCAGCACCCGCTCGCCGGCCGGCCGCACACTGGTCTTGCGCGTGCCATAGAGCGTGTTCGACAGATCGCGCCCGACCATCGCCTGCACGATGCGGGCGCGGTCGAAATTTTGTGCGTCGTCGGTCACGACATGCTTGCCGTCGCGCAGGATGGTAATCCGGTCGGCAAGGATCAGTGCTTCCTCGAGCGCGTGCGAGATGAACACGATCGACACGCCGCGGCGCTTTAGGTCGCGCACCAGGTCGAAGAAATACTTCTTTTCCTCCGGCGTCAGCGTTGCCGTCGGCTCGTCGAAGATGATGACCTTGGCCTCATGCAGCACGGCACGGGCGATTTCGACCATCTGCTTCTTGGCGGCGCCAAGCAGCCCGACGGTTGCGGTCGGCGTGACGTCGAAATTGAGCGATTGCAGGAATTGCTGCGCAGCGATGTAGATGCCGCGCAAGCGGTTATAGAATTTCTCCTGGCCCAGAAACAGGTTCTGGGCGACAGTCATGGTCGGCACCAGGCTGTTTTCCTGAAAAACCATGGCGATGCCGAGATGGCGCGCTTCCAGCGGCGTTCGGGGCGCGGCCTCAACGCCGTCGACCTGCATGGTGCCGGAAGTCAGCGTGACGACGCCGGCCATCACCTTTGTCAGTGTCGATTTGCCTGCGCCGTTTTCCCCAACGAGGGCATGAATCTCGCCGCGCCGAAGCTCGAAATCGACATCCTCGATCGCAGGAACGCCCGCATAAAGCTTTGTCGCCTTGCGAAGCGTGAGGATGACATCGCTCATGCGCGCAGCTCCGCCTCGATCATGGGAAGCGGCAGGCGCAGCAAACGCCCTGGTCCCTTGGCGAGCGCGAACAGTGCTCCATTTAGTTCGACGGCCGCTACAATGCCGTGGTTGACGCCGTCGACCCGGCTATGCAGCGCGTAAAGCGGCACGCCGCTCGCACTCAGCCTGATGACAAGGCCGTAGGACCGTGGCGGAGCCCATGGCTTTACCACGCCCATAGTCTTGATATGCGCGCCCTGCATCGGCTCGAGAAACGACTGCCCGGATTTCAGTTTCGGTGCGATCCAGTATTCGGGATCGATCTCCGCCATCATGCGGCGACGGTAGGCGTTTTCGCGCAGCACGAATTCGACAAGCTGGGTGCGCGCCGTGAACGCTGTGAGCCAAAAGCCGCCAGGTGCCGCAGGCGACAGCCGCGAAGGATAGACCGGCAGATTGTCCAGCACCGCGCGCTGATTTCCATCGGGCATGATCGCTACAACGCGGTGGCGCCAGCTTTCGCTAACGAAGAGCGCGTCGTCCGCGGCGCAGGCCCCGAACGCGTATTGCAGGCCGGAGGCGATGGTGCGGACGCGGCCGCTTGCCGTGTCGAGGCCCAGGACACGACCGGTGCGGCCCCGCTCCATCAGATCATGCGCCCATTGTCCGTACGGGCGCGCGGTCGAGCCATCGGTGGCGATCAGGGTTCCGTCTCGCGCAAACGAAAGCGCGTTGATCGCCTTCATCGAGGGATCCAAAAATGTCGCCTTGGGTGATGAGGCCGATGCCGATGCGAACACCTGCACCTCGCGCCCATCGAGCGCGACCGCTAGGCTCCCATCCCGCAAGCAACACAGCGCGGTGATCAGGCGGTCGAACCGCCTGACCTCGGCCATATCAGTGCCATCGAGGCGCCGAACGGCAGCGCCGTCGGCGATGTAGAGCGCTTTGCCGTCGGTCGCGAGATCCTCGGGCGCGTCGAGCTGCCCGATCGTCTCGGCCTTTTCCAATATCTGATTGGCTTTCAATGCGCCGTCGAACGACGGTACCGTGATGGTCGCGTCGCCGCGTCCAAGCCACCGGTCCGCGAATTCCCTGAGCGCTGAGATCATTTGCTCCTCCCCCAGCGCCGGTCGTACTGGATGAAGTTCGGGTCGGCATCGCCAAGCTTGTAGCGGCCGATGCGGTTGTTGGCGATGCCGCCGAGATAGAGATAACCGCGATGCTCGCGCATCGAGGTGATCATCGGATGATTGACGCCGCGCAGGTCCCACAGCGAGTCCAGCACTTCGCCGCGCTCGTTGAATTTGATGACGCAGCCGGTGTTGATGTTCGGAAACAGCCATTCGTCGATCGGAACCCGCTTGCCCATCCGCAAGCGGAAGCCCGGCATCTTCCAGGCAAGATCGAGCGCGGGGCTGCGCATGCCGACCATGGCGAGCCAATAGTTGCCGTCGGATGCCAGGTTGATGTTGTCGGGATAGCCGGGCAGATTGTCGATCACGGTCTCGACTTTGCCGGTGTTGGGCCCATCGAACCAGTAGCGCTTGATCGAGCAACCAAACGTTTCGGCGAACAGGATCGATTGGCCGTCGCTTGCGATGCAAATGCCGTTGGGAAATTTCAGCCCGCGCAACACGGTGCGCGTGGTCTTATTGTTCGGATCGTAGCAGATGATTCTCCCGTTGCCGCGCGCCTCTAGTCCATCGACCGGCCATTCGTGCATCTCGTACCGGACGGTCGCCTCGGAAAAGAAGATGCGTCCGTCATCGGCGATGTCGAGATCGTCGGCGAGCCGCAGCCGGCTGTCGTCGTTGACCGAATAGAGGCTGCGGTTGGTCTCATCCGTCACCTTCTCGACCTTGCGATCGGGCGTGATGCGATAGAGGCCCATCCCGCCGATGCAGACATAGAGATTATCCGCGCGATCGAAGGCCATGCCGAGCGGCTGGCCGCCGATATGGGCGAACACTTCCATCTCCTGATAATCGGGCGCGCGGAAGCGGATGATGTCGCCGTGGCGGGAACCGGCGTAGAGATTGTCGTTGCGATCGAGAATGACGTCTTCCGGCGCCTCGATGCGGCCGAGCCCGATCAAGGTCACGTCGCGCAACTTGTCGTTCTGCGCGAACGCCCCGCTGCCGGGTTCGGTAGAAGCCGCCGGCGCCAGGCCGTGGTAGGTAGGGCTGACATAGACCTTGCTGATGATGCGGGTGCGGTTCTTCAGCCAGCGAATATCGATGGTGGCGGCGACCAGCAGGACGCCGGCCAGGATCATGCGATTGACGCCGCCGCTGACCGACAGCGTGGTCAGGCCGTTGATGACGAACAAAACGATCAGCGTGCCGGCGAGCGCCTTTGCCACCGACCCCTTGCCGCCGCCGAGGCTGATGCCGCCGAGCACGGTCGCCGTCAACACCGTGACTTCCAGTCCGACCCCGACGTCGCCGCCGACGGTGCCGAGCCGGGCTGCAAAAAACAGCGCGCCGATCGCGGTCAAGACGCCGCTTGCGGTGTAGCACAGCGCGATCGTGCGCCGCACCGGAATGCCGGAATTGTAAGCCGAGCGGCGGGAGCCGCCGATCGCGGTGACATGCCATCCCGGCCGTAGACGTGTCAGGAAGATATGCCCGAAGATCGCGACCGCGACATAGACCAGCACGACGCTGGGCACGCCAAAAATCCCGCCGCCGCCCAGAAAATTCCAGGAGGGGATGTCGGGGAAGGCGGCGGCGATCTTGTTCGAGTAGTCGAACAGTAGAAGGTCGTAGGCCGAGCGGTAGATGATCAGCGTGATCAGCGTCGTGATGAAGGCGCGCAGCCGCAGATATCCGATCAACAGGCCGTTGATGGCGCCGAGCGCCGCGCCGCACAGAAGCGTCGCGACGATCACCGCCGGTACCGGCCAGTCGAACACGTTGAGCAGGCACAATGCGCAGAAGTCGCACAGCGCGAACATCGATCCCACCGAGAGGTCGATGCCGCCGACGATGACGACAAGGGCCATGCCGAGCACGACGAAGCCGATCTCGCCGGCCTGCCGTCCGGTATCGGCGAGGCCGCCGACCGAAAGAAAGCCGGGAATCGACCGGCTCAGCGCGATGGTGATGATCAGCAGAACGATCACCGGTATCGCGGTCTCGGTCCAGCGTTTTGACAGGATTTCGCCGAGAAGATGGTCCGGCCAGTAGCGGTATCGCAAACGAAGAAGTGCGTCTTGCATCGGCTGTCCGGGGTGAAGGAGGAGGTGATCGGGGTTCGCGGCGGGTGCACTTATTTTTAGGCGAGCGGCCATGCCATGATGGTCGCTCGCCTATCTCGCAGGAGGAATCGGCTACTTCTTCAGATCGCTGAGATTCCAGCACGCCGTATCGCTCGCGGCGTTCTCCTTGGTGATCGGGATCAGCGTCGTGTACATCGATCCCTTCACCGATCCCGGCTTGACGCCGGAGGAGACCAGCCATTTGATCACGCCCGCGAGATCCGCGGCTTGCGTCGGCACGTCGTAACTCAAATTGAGGTCGAAGGCGCCGGACTTGACCAGTTCGCACGCGCCGCGCCGCTCGCCGCCGCCGGAGGTCGCGACGAATACCTTGCCGGTGAGGCCGGCTTCCTTCACCGCCGCCGCTGTTCCGATATCCATGCCGTCCCAGAAGCCGACGATGCCGCAGAGATCGGGATTCTGCTTTAAGACGGTCTGCGTGATCGCCTTGGCCTTGGCGGCATCCCAATCGGCGGCCTGGCTCGAGACCACCTTGATATCCGGATTCTTCGCCAGCACGTTTTCGACACCTTTGAGGGTGTAGGCGCTCGCCGCCGCCGACAATGCGCCTTGAATGATGGCGATCTTGTTCGATTTACCCTTGCAGGCATTGACCACCGCTTCGGTGTCGCGTTCGCCGATTTCGATCCAGTTGGCGCCGACGAAGGCGGAGCTGCGATAGGCCGAGCCCATGTTGATCTGGATGACATAGATGCCTTCGTTCTCGGCGCGCTGCAGCAGTTTTGCGTAGGTCTGCACATCAGGGTTATGGATGATCATCGCTGCCGGCTTTTCCGAAATCAGCGTCGTCACCGCCTGCGCGCCGGCATTGGTGCTCCAGTTCGGATCGCGTACGATCACCTTGACGCCGTAGGGCTCGAGTTCCTTCTTGACACCCGCGAACCAGCCTTCGGTCAGGTCGAAATTCATCGCGACCGGCACATAGGCGACGGTCTTGCCGGCGAGTGATTCCTTGAAGGCGCCTTGAAACGGCTCGTCGAGGCCTTTTTGCGCCAGCGCTGGCGTAGCCGCCGCTGCCATCAGGCCGACACCGAAGAGCATCGACTTGAGTTTTGTCTGTTCAGATATTGTCATTCCGTCCTCCCGATTTTTTTGCAATATTGCAGTCTCGTTCTAGATATCGCCTTGTTGCGCCGTCTCCTCGTTACGCGGATTCAGGAAGGAATCCGCGATGACCGCGACCAGAAGCACCACGCCCTTGATGAGGTTTTGCGCGGAATAGGAAACATCCATGATCGTCATGCCGTTGAGCATGGTACCGATCAGGAGCGTTCCGATGACGACGTTGAGGACACCGCCGCGACCGCCCGACAGTCCGATGCCGCCGAGCACGACCACCAAAATCACATCGTAGATCAAGGTCGAATTGAAGATGCGCGTCGGCATGCTGTTGACGGACGCGGCAAGGATGAGTCCGGCGGCGCAGCCGATCATCGCCGCCAAGACGTATTGCAGCACGATGATCGGCCGGGTCGGAATGCCCGTGACCCGCGCGCCATTGGGATTATCGCCGATCGCGTAGATGTAGGCGCCCAATCGCGTCTGCCGCAGGAAGAATGCCACCGCGACGCAAGAAAGCGCGAACATGATGATCGGCATCGGGATGCCCAACAGACTGCCCTGTCCGAGCCGTTCGAATCCGTCGAGCCCCGGGCTCCACTGCACGACGTCGAGCTTGAACAGCGCGGCCTGACCGAGACCGGCGAGAAACAGGCCGGACGCCAATGTCGTGAACAGGGATGGCACCTCGGCATAGGCGATCAGCCATCCGTTCACCAGACCGAACGCCGCCGTCAGCGCAAAGGCGGCGGCGAGCGATGTAGGCAGCGAGTGACCGTCCTGGACCATCTGCAGGACGAGCCCCGGCGGCACGGCCAAGGCTGCAATCAGCGAAATGTCGATGCCGCGACCCAGCACGACAATCGCCATCGCCAGACCGAGAATGCCGAGCACGGCCACGTTTTGCAGCAGCGTCAGCATATTCGCGGTGGTGAGAAAGCCCGGGAGGATGAGCGAGAAGACGACGAAAAGGGCTGCAAAAACCGCAAATACGATGCCTTGCTGCCCGAGGCTCCCGATTCCCATCCCGACTTCTTCTCTTATTGCTACTTTTGCCGGAGATGTTGGCGCCCTTTGGTTCCGATTGCAAGCCATCGCGGCGATCGACGCGGTTACGAGGCGCGCGGAAGCGTCGTGAGTTTTCTGTTCAGCGGAATTCAGCTGCCTCTATTTTTTGCACGGGGTCAGGGTCTTTGCCGCCGCCTCGGCTTCGGTCCGCGATCGAAAGATCGTGTCGCTGGCAACCGTGATGTTCGGCGAGTCCGTGCGAGGCATCTTGTCGGCGACGGTGCAGTTCTTGGTGAGCGAATTCAGCACGACATAAAATGCGGGTTCCGGTTTCGCGGCCTGGGAAAAACCGGAACTGTCCAAAATCACCAGGAAGCCGAGACAGAACAGACTTCGTTTCATCATCGCCTCCATCATGGCTCGGTCGGATGAACGGTGAGCGGCGCGAGCACCTCTGAATGCAAGCGCTCGTCCAATAATAATTGACGCTCTTCCAATAACTGAGCTGTGGAAATGATTGGGCCCCGGTGCATCTAAGGCATCGCGGGGCCCGTGATCTTCGCGCATGGCGAAGGATTTCTGGTACACACCAGTTGTATGTCGAAATCCGGAAGGCGCGTGGCCTTTGCGCCCCAGGTCTCGTTGATATGTTGCAAATTGTCGGCGGTGCAAACGAAGGCTAGCAGCTGCGAATCACCTCAATCTGCGCCGTGACCTCGCGGCAGGGCAAGGTCAATGCTTTCTGCCCGGTGGCGTCATGCTCCTCACCAAGTGTGATCCTACGGACATTGTCCGCGTCTACTGCGCGGCGTCCTGATCACATGATCGGGCGCCAATGCCTGCGAGGCCAAGGGCCGATTACCGCGGGCCTCCAAGTGCAGCTCGCTAAATGCTGCGGCAGATGTCGGTGGGAGTCAAGTAACTCCGAATGCGAACGGAACATTTGCGGCGCGGGGAACCTCGCTTTCGATTTGCGCCAGTTCGCAAGCTCAACGGAACATCGATGATGTGATGGTGAGCGTTCATCCAATGCTGTGAGTTCTTATCCGATCGTTAACGTGTTGCACTGCGGTGTCGGGCCGAGGGACAAGAAGGCTGCCATTTTTTTCAAAGCGAAATTAAGGGCGCGCGAGTCCCGGCTCTGCTAAGGTATGTGGGCGAATTGGCTTCACACTGCGGGAGTGTGAGTTGATGAAAAAGCTGGTCGAGATTCGTGCCCAGGAATTTATCTGCCGAGAGCGCGCCGTGCTGGATATGGAGCGCAAGATTTTCTGGCTGGCACAAGCAGAACAGTGGGAGCAACGCGCGCTCGACGAAATTGCATTTCACTTTCGGGAATGCAATCTCGAAAGCGCTGATCCCAACGCGGCCGTCTCATAGAAGACGGACGCGCGAGACCTTTTCGCTTCCGTTTTGTCATTTCCGTTTTGCCGTCGACCGCTGCGTGCGCAGGGCGATCATGCAGGCACCAACTTGCCGCCAGGCGAGAACCCGTCAGTGACGCCGTTCCGGCTTTGTAACGGTATGCCTGACTTCGGCGCCGCAATCCGAGCACTCATAAATAAAGTCGATCTTCGCCATGCTCCAATGCGGCTCGACGTCTCTCACATACATCGGCAGCAACCCGATACAGCCGGGGCAGATGATGGGAGCGGTCTCGATTTCGTGATGCCGGACGTAGGCTGGCATGTCGGCTCTCCTTCAGCGGAAGCACGGTAGACCCCAACCTCGGAATTCACTTTAGCGTGGACGGCGGACGCGGATCATGAACTCTTTCGAACGGACGCAGAACATCGGCATAATCTTCGCGTGTGTTGCATTACTGTAACATTTCGTCCTTCGGGCAGCGGCGAAACCGGACAGGGGTCGGCAGCCGCATCGATCGCGAACGCCATCGATTGACGCGCAAGGTGCGCGTTCATCGAGGCTCGATCGGTCAGACCTGATCGCCTCAACCAAGCTCGATCGTTGCACCATATTCTGCTGAGCTCATCATCGCGAAACCGTAACGCGGATAGACTTCGCGGGCGACACAGAGAAAGAATTCCGCGAACGCCTTTGCGGCGGGCGCCCGCAAAGGATTGACCGTCGAGCCCATCGCAATCGTCGATGAGAATTTATTTGCCTCCGGTACCTGCACCATGCCGCAGATCTTGGGGTAGGCCGTCGCGTAATATTGCGCCAAGTGATGGACAATGATGCCCACATCGGCGGCGCGGGTTGCAACCGCATAAGGCACATCGCGGTGTTGAATACCGAGGCGGCCCGGGAATGTAACCGTCTCGCGCGCCAGCGCGGCTTGGGCTTGCGGCGCACCGAGCAACCCGTTGAGCGCCGAGATATATTGGTTACGTGCGCCAGGTTCGCTCTCGCTCGCCAGGACGATGCGGACGTCAGCGCGCGCGAGATCGTCGATATGATTTATGCCGAGCGGATTGCCGGCGGCGACCGTCAACGCAAGGCCCTGGTTTCGCGCAAATAGACGCGCCTCCGCATCGACGATCGACGCCTGATGCAGCACTTTCAAGGGCGCTGCGCCGGCCATGACGATATCGGGGTAAAATCCGCTTGTCCGGCTGACGTCGAGCGTCAGGTTTCCAAAGGAGATGCCGTGCTCCCGTAGCATGTTGACGATCATGGGTTGTGGAAGCGTGACGATGACGATGTTGTCGAGCGACAGGGTGGAATAATCCGAATGCGATCGCGCCCAGCTGCGAAACGGATCGATGATCTCGCTACTCAGTAACGCGGGAAAATGATTGCCTTCGGTGAAGATCGCCAAATCGATCCGCGAGCCAAGGCGTCCGACGATGTCTGGGACCGTATCGGTATGGCCGTTCAGCGCCGGAATATCGGCGGGTGTCGAAATCATCGGTCGCCAGACCAACCCCGTGGCTGCTCCGTTACCATTCTCCCCGTCGGGCAAGTCGCGGGCCGACGCGGCTCTAGGTGTGAGCATGAGCGCGGCGGCAGAGGCCTGGATGAATGTACGACGGTGCATTGAGCCCTCGATCGCGGTCAGCGCGCCGATCCCGTGGTATTTCCTGGAGTAGGGCTGTCGGCCGGCGGTGGGGTCTGGTCTGGCGTCGTCGACCCCACTGTTCCGCTCGGGCCAGGATTAATCTCGACATGCCTCGTGCTCCCCGGTCCCCATAAGAGGACGGCAAGGACCAGAACGAACGCAGCAGCAATGATGGCCAGCGTTCCGACGCTGATCGAGCCTTTCTGATCATTATTATTCATGCGGTTCTCCTGTCAGGTATCGGCGAGAACGCCGCTGTCTGCGCGATGGTTCCGGGTTGCAACCCCCTCTGCGATTTCGTTGATTTGAACGATCCTGCCGCACATTCGACGGGCACATTGTATCGGAACGCGGCAGGGATGCCGCCGCGAGGGGTTCCTTGGCGCCTCCGCTGCGCATATCCTGGACAGGCGCCGGGCAGACCGGTTCCGCCGCAACGTTTTCGCGCCTGTCATCTCAGCTCGAGGAGTAAATCCATGACGCACGCCATCCGCTTTCACAAAACCGGTGGGCCCGAAGTTCTGGTCTGGGAGGAAGTCAACGTCGGCAAGCCCGGTCCGGGCGAGGCGCGCATCCGTCACACCGCGGTGGGGTTGAATTTCGTCGACATCTATTACCGCTCCGGACTCTATCCGGTGAAATTGCCGAGCGGCCTCGGTGGCGAGGCGGCTGGCGTGGTCGAGGAAGTCGGACCCGGCGTCACCGATCTGAAGCCGGGCGACCGGGTCGCCTATGGCGCCGCGCCGATCGGCGCCTATGCCGAAGAGCGGCTGATCCCGGCCGATCGTCTGTTAAAACTACCCGACGGCATCGATGACAAGACCGCCGCGGCGATGATGTTGAAGGGCCTGACCACGCAATACCTGATCCGCCAGACCTATCGGGTCAAAGCCGGCGACACCATCCTGCTGCATGCCGCGGCGGGCGGCGTCGGCCTCATCTTGGGTCAATGGGCCAAGTATCTCGGCGCGACCGTGATCGGCACCGTCGGCAGCGAGGAGAAGGCAAAGCTGGCAAAAGCGCATGGCTGCGCCCACACCATCATCTATACGCGCGAGGATTTTGTAAAACGCGTCGAGGAGATCACGGAAGGCAAGAAGGTGCCGGTGGTCTATGATTCCGTTGGCAAGGACACGTTCCTGAAATCACTCGACTGCCTGGCGCCGCTCGGGGTCGCCGCACTGTTCGGCCAGTCCTCCGGCGCCGTCGAGCCGCTCAACCTCGGCCTGTTGGCGCAGAAGGGATCGCTCTACGTGACCCGCCCGACGCTCAATACCTATGCCGCCAGGCGCGAGAACCTCATCGCAATGGCGAACGAACTGTTCGACGTGGTCAAATCCGGCGCGGTCAAGATCGAGGTGCGTCAGACTTATCCGTTAAAAGACGCCGCCAAGGCGCACGCCGAACTCGCCGCGCGCAAGACCACGGGCTCGACGGTTCTGCTGGTTTGAGACGCGTGCGCCGAGGGCGCTGTCACCATCTCGCGAATGACATGATATGGCGGACGATGCCGGGAATGCCGACATGGTGGTGGTAGTGGTGGCGAACATGCGTTCGCGCAGCGGTCGGCTGCTCGGAATTGGTCGGTTGGTCGGAACTGCTCGGCTGACTCGACGAGGCGGTTGACTGGGCGGAGGACGCCGAGCGGGCCGGCCCGATCGCCTCGAACTGCGCCTTTTGCTCGTCGTTCAGCTTGCCGTAGAAGTCGTCCAATGCGGCGCGCGTGATCTTGACCGCCTGCAGCATGGTCTCGAGCCGGTTGGCGATCGCCTCAAGCCGCGCCGGCGGCGTGATCGGTTCCGTGGTCGGGCAGGAAGCCTTGAGCATGTCTGCCGCCTTGGCAGTCCCATCCTTGAGAGCCACAAGGCTGGCACGCTGTTCGTCGTTCAGATGAAGCTTCGCCTCGATCTCGGCCTGGGGCCACTCAGGCACGCTTGCTTGTGCAGCCTGGCAACTTTCAACGAGCGAACGGTTGCCAGTCTTTGCAGTCCCGCTCTGACGCTGATCCTGTGCGATTGCGTTCAGCCGCGCCCTCTGTTCATCGCTAAGCAGATCGTAGAATTTCTGCAGCGCCGGTTGAACCGTCTCCACCGCCGATATCATCGCCTCGATGCGTTGCTGCATGGCCGCGAGCCGGCCGGGCGCTGTCAACGCGACCTGGGTGGGGCATGCGGCTTTGATCGCCTGCGCCGCCTTTACCGAAGCGTTGGCAAGTTCGTCGAACGCGGCGCGTTGAGCGTCGTTCGGCTGGATGGCCTGCTGCATCTGATCGATCGGCAGGCCGGCGATTTCGCGGCTGTCGTCGCCGCACATCTGTGCCAACTGATCCGGTATCGCGGCTTGGGCCGTCGCGGTGCCACGCGCCGCAGCCGGCGAGCCGCCGCCACGCGCCCGTCCGACCGTGGCCTGCGAACCCCCACCTGCCGCGATCTGGTAGCCTCCGCCGCCGGGCGGCAGATAACCTACGAGGTCGTCATAGCCGTAGGGCGCGAACAGACCGGCATAAATGTCATTGTAACCGTAATCCCAGAACAGGGGATCGTACCCGTAGCCGCCAATCGCGTAGTCATAAATGTCGTAATAGGCGAACGGCCAGAAGATCGGGCCGACCCAGCCGAACCCGCCGTGATGATGTCGCCACCATCCGTGGCCATCACCGTCGCGATCATGACGCCATCCCGCCGTGGCTGCGGCCGCAACGATCTGAGCGCGGGCGTTTGAATTGAGGAGTGCGGTCTTGTTGTGCAATGCACCAGCGACCGACGGTGAGTTCAGTGCGTTCCGCACGGCGTTTGATTTAGCGAGCGCGGTCTGATTGTGGCTGATATTTATCTGGTTGATATTTGCATTGGCATTTTTCAGGTTGGCGCCCGTATTGGCATTTCGGCTGATCGCGGCGCTTCGACTTGCGCTCAACGCAGCGGCGTGGCTGACGGCCCGGTTCGGCATGTTGTGGACGGCAACCGCGTGCCGACCGTGGTAACTCGGCCGCCCGGCGGCGAAATGCGATATCGCAGGTCTGCTGACAATGTGCGCGCCGCCGTAGTGAGGCGTGCTGACGATGCGCCCGCCGCCGTAATGAGGCATGCTCACGATATGCCCGCCGCCGGAGTGGGGCGCACCACCGATATGTGCACCGCCGAAGTGGGGTGCGGCACTCATCCCTCCACCACCGATGTGAGGTGCACCGCCGAAATGCGCTCCGCCGCCGCCACCGAAATGGGCGCCGCCACCACCGCCAACGGCGTGCGCCGCTCCGCCTCCGCCTCCGCCGCCTCTTCCTGGAGCCGCATACGCGGCGCCTGTTACTGCGGCGGTCAGGACAATAGCGGTATAGAGGTCTATTCTTGCCATGGCACCCTCGGGCGCCCCCCGCGGGTTAGCGAATGAGCGCGGCTCGATCGGGATCGCGACTCAACCGGAAGGAAATAACCAGCAGCCTCCGCGAAAGTTCCCGCGGCGGCTGCAGTGTTTTCAGAATCGTGATGACAGCGTCGTGAAAACGGTTTTAAATCATTTGAGGGGCGCAGGCTGGAGGCCAAAATGAAGGACCTCGTCCGCTATCGCGCGATGGAATCCTTGTGCCGCCAAAGCGCGGTGTTTCACCCTCTCGAAAGCTGGCGACTGCTCGCCGAAGCCGAAATGTGGCACCACAAAGCGCTGGATGAAATGACGTCCGACGCTCTGGCGCGCGATGGCACCTCATCGGCATGCGCACTCGCCCGAACGGAAGCTCTTTCTGACGCACGCAATCGAAGCCGGTTGCCGGCAGCAGGCTGAGCCCGCGCAACCGCACGCAAGCCAATGGCGCCTCAAACAATCTTTCGCGCCCGAAAGTCGGCGATCTCCTTGTCGTTATAACCGTGCTCTTTCAAAACTTCCCCGGTATGTTCGCCCTTTTCGGGCGTCGGATGCACGATTCCGCTCGGCGTGCGACTGAGCTTGACGGCCTGATTGACGACCTCGATCTCGCCAAGGGTTTTATGCGGCACCGGCGCGGCCATGCCGAGATGCTGGACTTGCGGGTCGGCAAAAACCTCATCCATGCGATTGATCGGACCGCAGGGCACGCTTGCCTTGTTCAGCATCGCGATCAACTCGCCGCTCGCGCGTTCTCTCGTGACCTCCGAGATGATCTTGTTAAGGGCGCCGCGATTCTTGGAACGGGACGCGTCGTTGGCAAACAGCGGATCTTCCAGGAGATGCGCCAGATCGAGCGTCTGGCAAAACCGCGAGAAAATATGCTGGCCCGATGCCGCAATGTTGATGTGCCCGTCGCGCGTCGGAAACACGCCGGTCGGAATGCTGGTCGGGTGGTCGTTGCCGGCCTGGCCCGGGACCTCCTTGGCGATCAGCCAGCGCGCCGCCTGAAAATCCAACAGCGAGATTTGCGCGCCGAGCAGCGATGATTGCACCCACTGGCCCTCGCCCGAAACTTCCCGCTCCAGCAGCGCCACCAGAATTCCCATCGCACAAAAAATGCCGGCGCCGAGATCGGCAACGGGAATGCCGACCCGCACCGGACCCTGACCCGGCAAGCCGGTGATCGACATCAACCCGCCCATGCCTTGCGCGATCTGGTCAAAACCGGGGCGCTCGCGATAGGGACCGTCCTCGCCGAAGCCGGAAATCGAGCCATAGACGACGCGTTTGTTGATCGCGCGAATGGTCTCGTAGTCGATCCCGAGGCGAAATTTGACATCCGGCCGGTAGTTCTCGATCACGACATCGGCGGTCTCCACCATCCGTTTGAAGATCGCGATGCCGTCCTTCTCCTTCAAATTGAGCGTCAGGCTTCGCTTGTTGCGGTGAAGGTTTTGAAAGTCGGGCCCGTGCCGCGGCCCGCCCATATCGCTTTCGTCTAGGCCTCGCGGCAGCTCGATCTTGATGACATCGGCACCCCAGTCGGCGAGTTGCCGCGCGGCTGTCGGTCCCGCCCGCACCCGCGTGAGATCGAGCACTTTGAAACGGGCCAGCGCCTGAGAGGCCGGGGTGAAAGACATGCAACTTGCTCCAATTCGCTTTCGTTCAGGTGATCAATGACCGCAATCCGGCCTGATGTCACCATGGCTGCTGCACTAGAGCGTTTTCAAGCGAAGTGGAAACCGGTTCGCGTCAAGAAAATGCGTCAAATCAAGAATCTAGAGCCCCGTTTCGATTCAATTGAAACGGAAAAGGCTCTAGCTGCGCGCGCTATCCTTCAACAGCCCAAGCCGCACCAGGCTTTCCGCCGTAGCCACAATAGCCTCCTCGTTCGAACGCGGCACCCAGCCCAACATGCGGCGGGCCTTCGCATTGCTGGCGTTCTTGATCTTGCCGAGCTCGGGCAGGATCTGCTTCACCGCGGGGTCGCGAAGGGCGGCGATGCGCACTAGCCAATTGGGCAGTTGCCGGGTCGGTACCCTCGCAGCCTGTGCTCCCATGCGGCGCTTCAGCACCCCGGCAATATCGCGCAGCGACATGAAATCGCCGGCGGAAGCCAGAAAGCGTTCGCCGCGGGCGGCGGAATCGGTCATGGCGCGGATATGCAGGTCGGCGACGTCGCGCACGTCGACGACGCCGAAATAGAGCTGCGGGAGGCCGGGCATGGCGCCATCCATCATGCGCTTCACCAGCAGGATCGAGGCCGAATAATCGGGACCCAGCACCGGACCGAACACGGCGACCGGGTTGACCACGGAAAGCTCGAGCTTGCCGCCTTCCCGCGCGATGAAATCCCAGGCCGCGCGTTCGCCAAGCGTCTTCGATTTCACGTAAGCGGTGGCGCCGCGGCCATTGGGATCGGTCCAGTCGGTTTCGTCGAACGGTGTTTTCTGCAGCTTGTGGCCGTAGCCGATCGCCGCGAATGAGGAGGTCAGCACCACGCGCGTGACGCCGGCGTCGCGCGCGGCGCGCAGCACGCGGAGCGTGCCATCGCGTGCCGGGATGATCAATTCGTCCTCGTGCCTGGGGACGCCAGGAGGCAGCGGCGAGGCCACATGCAGCACATAGGCGCAGCCGGCGACGGCTTCCAGCCAGCCCGCGTCGCTCTCGAGATCGGCGACAACAAAGGATAGATGGTCTCCAGGCTCCACGCCGGCGGTCTTCAGCATGGCGCGTATGTCGGCCTCGCGCTTGGCGCTTCGAACCGTGGTGCATACCTGATGGCCCGCGGCCAGTAGCTGCAGGATCGAATGACTGCCGATAAAGCCCGAGCCGCCGGTGACCAGAACAGTGCTCATCGTCACTTCCCCGATCCTAAGTGCTGCGTCGGGTGATAGCGCGAACGACCGTGAAAAGCAGCCCAAGCCAAATCATTAAATTCGATTGGAGAATTCTAGGTTGACCTCATATTTGAGAACATTTCGTCTGGGTGTCATCTTCACGAGCCGGCCGGTACCGTCATCTTCAACGAATCTTGAGTCCACGCACGAACGAAATCACTCATCGTTGATCGCAGAACAGCTGTTGTTGAGCTCACGTTTAGAGCCACGCCGCTTTAAAACCGATTTTAGAGTCCTAAATCGTTTTCTAGTTGAGAACATAGGCTTGGGCCGCCATGTTCGAGGCGCTCTTGGTGCCCTGGTGGGTGGTGTCTGGAGTCTCTTGGGGCGAAATTTCCAAGAAGATAACGGGAAGCGCGAAGGGCTGGGCCGCGGAAAAATCCACGCGCAACGGCTGACTGTGGTCGGAGGTAAGATGACTTTGCTCTCGCATCCCTTCATCCGCAAACCTGCAATCTCGCTGGCGACCACCGCGTCGGTCGCGGCGGTGTCGCTTGTCATGGCTCACGGTCCAACCTCGGCGCATCGAATTCGCAAGACGATACCGATCCAGTACGTTTCGGATCGAACGGACAATTCCAGTGAAGCG
>Ga0209328_10000001_pt1 | contig 68301 bp, 37 predicted proteins | sample JacPinW_OM3H0_M1_FD_187954 | JGI IMG/M metagenome (GOLD analysis project Ga0209328, IMG submission 187954) | Forest soil microbial communities from Algoma, Ontario, Canada - Jack Pine, Ontario site 1_JW_OM3H0_M1 (SPAdes) (version 2) | ecosystem: Environmental > Terrestrial > Soil > Boreal... | reverse complement strand
TAAATCCAATTCTTAAATCCTGCAATACCCCCATTATACTTCCCCCTTAAATAAGCAATACAATCAACAACACAAGAACGCATGTATTCTCGAATTCTAACAAATTTACCACAGCCTAATTCTCACAACTCAATTAATCTTGAAAAAGAACTAATCATACAAGGACTAAATGTAAAGAATTCTCACATAAAAAACCAAAATATTAAATCCGTATTAAAATCAGTCCTATGAAACAAAATAACTAAATATAAAATAAAAAAAGATATAGATAAAAATAGAAAACTTATTAACCATCAACTATATTTACCACTACTAGACTTTTTATTAAAAATATTCAAGCAAGATATTACAATAGAAAAAAAACCGATAGTAATAACAATAAGACAAGGTAAACCCTCAAATAAAGTAAGATTAAAATTATTCAAATAGCAAGCCATAAAATTTTTAATTCATAAAAATAACCTCACTTTCATTGCAAACACACCACAAAAAATGCATATTAAGAATAAAATCTTAAATACATTACAATAATACAACCATCTCGAACTTAATCGAAAACGATTAAATAAAGTATCATCTCTAATATAATATTGATATAATACATTACTATATGTATATATAGAAATACTCAATAAAAGCAACATCAATAAAATAACCAAGATACATACTCAAATATAAGACTCAGTATTAAAAGACCAAGACTTATTTAAATGTTCTAAACTGATTCATGAAAATAACTCTATTCTTACAGAGAAATTACATAATATCACTTCATAAAAAGCAACTAAAAATATTAAAGTACTCAAGGATAAACAAGTTATATTTATTATACGCACTCATTTAACCCCTAATACTCTTCCAAATAATCCAATAAGGATTCCGCCAATGCCCAAAATAGACAAAAATATTATACTAATATACATACTAACAAATTTTAAAAATTTTTTTTTTCAGATAAACCCCACTCCTTTAGAATGAATATATTCGTATTAATTCCTCATTATCCTTTTTTTAGAATCAATACATATCCATTCCGGATTATCCCTATAGAATGAATACATACGTACTCATTCCTGATTATCCTTATTCCCCCTGATATAGAATGAATACATACGTATTCATTCCTTAGAATCCCTGAATGAGAAGATACGTATTCATTTATTATTATAAACCAATAAAAAGAAATGATAATACTTTTTTAAATATTTTAAAATAATAATGAATATTATTTTAAACAAAATAAACTTCATTTTCGCATACATTCTTTTTTACCTATTAACCCGTTTTCTAACCTAATTTAATAAATCTCATTTAAAAGAGATTAGTGGATATAATAAAACTTACTAAGCAAACACCTTAAAAAAATTTTTTTAAGCTGAGTATAATAATAAGAAAGCGATCATCAAACAGAACAAACCTGTTGCTTCTGCTAATGCAAATCCTAAAATTGCAAAGGCAAATAATTGTTGTCTCATAGAAGGATTTCTAGCTGTTGCTTCTATTAAGCTCCCAAATACTAATCCAATCCCTACACCTGCTCCTGCTAAACCGATTGTTGCTAAACCAGAACCTATAATTTTTGCTGCTTGTACTAACATAATAATTTTCTTTTAATTCTATCATTTTTAATCTTTTTCCGTACTTTTTAATATACGATAATCCCTAATCTTACCTAATTCCTAAATGAATAAACCTACTCCGCGTAGCATTGCTACGCGGAGGGAGGTTGATAACCACCTTTGCGGTTATCGTTACATCTTAAAATGAAACATTTTAAGAATTTTTTTATCCAATACACCAAATATTTATTATTTATTCAGAATAATTATATAATATATATAGATCCCGCTTCTACCTATTTTCTTATTAAATTCATTTTTGCACACACAAAGATAATAATAAAATAATAAAACATTAAAATTTCTTGTAATTATCCTGTTTTATTATCTTCTTTATACTAAATAAATAAAAATCCATTTTAACCTAAGAAATAAAACCAATTATTAATTTATTTCACAGAGTAGAGTAAATCACTAAAGAAATAATAAAAACAATAGATTAAGGATGAATACCAGGAATTGAACCCGGACCAACTACGCCACAAGTAATAATTCTACCTTTAAACTATATTCATCAAATTAATAAACTATACTAATTTATTATTTAAATCTCTACCGCTTTACAACTCGTACAATAAAATACTAATATAGGACTAGACTAATTCTACCTTAAAGAAAATAAAAGAATAAGATCTACCTATTATATACATAAAAATCAATAACGGAAAAAAAAAATCGCTCATAAAAATCAAAAAAGGCAATAATTTATATAAATATAATAAAAAAATTATTTTTTACTAATACCTACCTTATATTATAATTATTTAAAACTAATAATAAGGAAAACAACTAAAATAATAAAAATTATTCCCTTAATTAATAATAAACTCACATTATAAAGCCAAGAATTACCTAGTATAAAAGATATATAAATGATATAAATAATAAAATGAAGAAAAGAAAGTTTCTTATATTTATCCTAGTCCTTTCCCGCGTTGCAGTTGCAACGCGGGGAAAATCTATTCAATGTAAAAAAAAAAGGCAATTTTTACTTTTATTAAGATAATACTATCATGTTTATCCTTGTCCCCCTCAGAAATAAACAGATCCGAACAAAAAAAGTCACACTACATCTACAAAATGTCAATAAAGAATACCTGATTCTACTCCAACGTGATGAGTATTTGTAACTTGATATGAAAAAATTCTTAATGAACCCACCAACAGAAATAGAGTACCTATAATCACATGTAACCCATGAAAGCCTGTACCCATATAAAAAGTAGAACCGAAAACACTATCAGTAATAGTATAGGAAACTCCGAAATATTCCATACCTTGTAAAACTGTAAAAAAAACAGCCATATACAAAGTAGCTATCGATCCATTATTAGCTCAATCCATTAATCTATCTACTAATGAGTGATGAGTCACCGTTACGGCTGCTCCTGATGACAATAATAAAGTAGTATTAGCTGTAGGTACTTCTGAAGCATTAACTGGTTCAATTCCTTTAGGAGGTCATTCCGATCCTATTTCTATTGCCGGAGCTAAGGATGAATGAAAATAAGCTCAAAATATACTTAAGAAGAAAAATATTTCACTTATAATAAACAATGCCACACCCAGTGATATACCTTTTTGCACTTTATCTGTATGAGCACCTAAAAAACTAGCTTCTGTAATTATATCTTTAAATCAAAGACTCATACCTCAGTTTAATAGTATAAATGAGCATAATAATAAAAAATCACCCATAGGATATCCATGAAACGATAAAACAGCAGATATAGTTAAAGATAATAATACTCCAGATAAAGCTATGGGTCAAGGAGATTGATCCACTATATGGTAAGGATGATGAGGTAAAGGTACACCACCCTTATTCTTTACTCTTACTAAATTATTGAAATTTAATATATATTTTTTCATACTTAATCTAAGAAAAAAAAAATTAAATATTTATTGCCGTAAGAATTATATTAGATGTTAACAGCTTAAATAAAAATTAAACCTAGATTCTTCTATATAATCTTTCGAGAAGCATCATATTATACAAAATTCATTTAAACAAAAAAATATAAAAGAATTATATATTCATTTTAATAATACTACTAATATTGACTAAAACTCACCTCCACTTATTAAAATAATATTATAAAAATAAATAATATTAAACAAAATAAGCACAGAATAGTTAATTAAATTTATTTAAATATTATTATTAAATACAAATAAATACCTATAAATAATAATAATTAAAACAAGAATACAAATAGTGAGAAGAAATGAAAGAAAAACAATACAGTATAGTTAAATTATAAATGAAAAATAATAATAATTCATTCGATAAACGATAAATTATTTAATATTATGCTAATTCGTCCGGCGGCTCTTCTAATGGTTTTTCGGATAGATTGGATTCGAACCAACAACCTCCTACTCCCAAAGCAGACACACTACCAATTTGTGCTGCTATCCGAAAAGAAAAAATATTTCTAAATATTTTATTTAATAATATATGCATATTCCTTTTTATTTTTAAAATAAATAAACAAGAATACATTACCTACGAAGGGAGTCGAACCCTTATATAAAAATATAGCAAGTCTTAAGTCTGCCCCGTCTACCAATTCCAGCACGTAGGTAAAAATTATTTATAATTTATAACTAAATAATTTGAATAAGGACCTATATGATAATAGGCTAAAAAAGAATATCAAATATAATCCAACAAACAAAAATTGAAAATTAGAATATATACAATATATGTATATATATCCTTATAAACAAAGAAATTATAAATGTAGGGCTAAAAGGAATCGAACCCTTATCATGCCATTATGAGTGGCAAGCTTTAACCGTTAAGCTATAGCCCTATAAAAACGTTTCCGCGAAACTCGCGGAAACGATAATTATTCTGTAAAAAAATTTTTTTGATATATAAAGAAGCTAATCATAAATAAGTAGGATTATCTATTCTATTAAATAATTATCCCTATATCCTAAATGCCTACTGAGGGACTCGAACCCCCATTACCTGGTTACAAAACAGACACTTTACCAATTAAGCAAAATAGGCGGCTAAATCAATTATTACAATCCCTTAAAAATCTCTTTTAGGACTCGAACCCAATCAATGATATTAGAAGTATCAAACTCTACCAGTTAAGCTAAAGAGACTATTTTTTTACCTATACAACATAATATGATATCTTTAAAGCATAAATAAGTAAAAGATCTAAAAGTATAACAAATACTGAATGAGTCTATTCTTATAACAATCTATAATCTATACCTTAACAAATTAAGTAATAAAAAAAAACAGATAACACAACCTCTTTTTATATTTAAAGACCCCTATTTCTTATATGAGCTTAATACATAAATCTTACGCATAAGAAAAGAGAAATATTATTTTTTATAAGTTAGCCTTAACGGGTTTCGAACCCGTATAACAGCATTGAAGGCGCTGTGTCTTAACCATTAGACGATAAGGCCTTATACTTATTATTATAATTTATCTTAATCAATATAAAACCAAAAATGATATCGGTAAAAGGAATTGAACCTTTAGTTACTATTTATGAGACAATCGTTTTAACCACTTAAACTATACCGATTATAAGAGATTCATTATGTAAATATGAATATAATAAATCATTTAAATGATTTATTATATTCATTTGTTACTAATAAAAGTTCTTTTCTCGTTTCATAACTACGAGAAAAGATTAAAGAGTCCTCGAATAAATACTTATTTATCAAGACAGAACTCCTATTGGTCTACCTTACAATCTAAATACTCCTATATCTGATTACCTTACTCTTTAACAACTTGTACCAATTATTCTTTTCTACGAAAGAATAAATCCAGAATATTACCGGATTGCTCTACATAACCCATCATGGCTAAATAACGCAGTATAACCCTAGATGATTAAAAAATGAAATGAAAAAGTTTTTATATTCATCCAAGATGTTCGAAATAATCCCCTATCTTAAAAGGCAAGCTTTTTTACAACGCAACGCGGGAAAGGACTAGTAGCCCGACCCGTAGGGTCGGTAGAATAATCACATAATGCATTCCCATTACCAAGAACGCAAAACTCATTATCCACCCCCACCCTATTTTTAACCAAAGTTTGCCTGGATTAAGTGTAAAGGATAAATCCGAACAAAAACTTATTGAAAGAAAATTAAATAAATTTTACTAAGAATTAGAGTAGTTGAAATAAGTGCAATTAATGATACTCCAACTACAATAATTAGATTTTTAATATTCTCCTTATCGATAAGTTTTTGTTTTTCTAAATATTTTTTCATTCTCATTGAACATACAGCACAATGATCATTTCGAATACCGCAAAAAAGATACTTTTGTCCACAAGTTGGTGTATTATCTTTAAACTTAAAAGGATTTTTCACCATTTCTTTTCAATTAAGACTTTTTTTACTCATTTCAGCCGAATCCTCATCTATACCTAATAAGCAAAGTTTTTTTCGAAGACAATCACATTTAACAGGACACTCAGTAGGTTTTTTATTTAGAAGCAATTGATCGATTGTGTATTTATTTAAAGTAATATTTTGTATTTCCTTTTTATGAAATGAATTCAGAATAAGAGCACTACAAAGAAAAATAGCAATAATAAAAAAAATAGAAACAAATAAGACTCTATAATCAATGTTATAAAAATCAGATAAATCGCAATAAAGATCCTCTTGTAAAAAATTAATATCAGATATTACAAAATATGTCATTTTGTTAGATAAGTAATTAATCTGATTATTAGGTGTTTTTTCAATTTTTTCAGTAGCCAATATGCCTAAAACATTATCTGCAATACCTAATATAGGTAAATAAAATATATAATGCGAGAAATAATAAGCAGTTGCAAGTTGTCCCGCTAAAATAAAAGGAGGTTCTACATGACAACTACCTAATCACATAAGGATTATAAAATTTAATACAAATATTCAAAAAGCAAAAATGTGTATTGGTTTAAAAGTATTTCCTTTAATATTACTAGTATCAGTAAATGGTAAGACTAACAAAATGAGTATAGCAATAAACATAGCTATAACTCCTAATAATTTATTAGGTATAGATCTTAAAATAGCATAGAAAGGTAACAAATATCATTCCGGTACAATAGATGGAGGTGTTTGCATTGAATTTGCTTCTATATAATTATCACTGTGACCTAATTTATCAGGAGTAAAAAATACAATAAGAACAAAAGTAACGAAAAATACATATACAGTTACTAAATCCTTAAACGAATAATAAGGATGAAATGTTGTTCTATCAGTATCAGATGTTGTACCCACAGGATTAGATGAACCACCTACATGTAAGTATAATAAGTGTCCTACTGCCAATGCAGCTAATATGAATGGTAGTGTGAAATGAAGTGAAAAAAATCTATTAATTGTAGCTGAACTTACTGAAAAGCCTCCTCAAACAAACTCAACTAAGGATTTTCCTAATCATGGTATAGCAGACAATAAGTTTGTAATAACGGTTGCCCCTCATAAACTCATTTGCAAATTAAAAATTAAAAGAAATATACTATGAATTATATAAATAATTATTAACAAATCCCTATCTTGTAATAAAAAAGAGGATGCATATATGGTTTTACTAATTTAATTACGATAGGGACAGATCTAGCTTCAATATAAATAATAAATCTATTATATTTTTTTCTAGGTCTACTATCTATATTAAATTTATCTTTAAGTATACTTATTAACAATAAAACCTCTTTATACATAAAACTATTTGTATGAAGTAAAATACCTTTACCTCCTTTACTACCATCATCCATTATCCAAAATGCCAGAGCTCTTGGAGTTAAATAATCTATTAAATTATCTGGTACTATCTTTATTCTCTTACCACTATCCAATCTATAGAATATATTATATAGTTTTAATAAATTTATTGTTGTTATTGTTCTAAATCTTACATAACTATGTATACTACCTTTAGAATCTGTAGTTTTTCTTATAATAGGTACAGCATATGGTTGAGCATAGCCCCAGTGTAAAAATATAAAATAAATGAAATATATATAATCTATATGTTTTACAGATTGTTTAAAAGCAAAGCAAGGATTCTTTGCTTTTTTTCCCATTTCCCCTCCACAATCACCTAGCAAACAACCAATAAGGATATCTTGAATTTTTTCAGGTACCCTCTCATCTTCCAACTTTGGCTTTATTGATGGATAGTTGAATGGATTAGTAAATCTTTGTCTCATACTTCCTTTAGAAGTATACATTAAAGGATTTTTTTTGTACAAAGGGTTAACATATACTTTTTTAATTTCTCTACCCTTTAGAGAAAAATCATCTTCACATAATAAAGAATATAACTTATTTAAATTCAATTTTGAATAATATTTTATTATTATGTATACATAAATAGTTATAACTAGTATTAGCTTTTAATTTTTAGGGACTTTATATTTTATATAAATCTCCTATTGACGCGGCGCGATTTATATAATATGGTGTTAAGTCTCTGAAGTATATTATATTTAATATACTTGCATATTGAATAAATATTATACATATTTAATTTTTATGCATATTATCATATTAACGATATAAAAAAAAAATATCGAGGCCTAAAGTCTAAACCAAAGGGAAGTACATACCCTAAAAAAGCTGTAGCCATCATTAAGAAAAAAATAGTAGTTCCTATCACTCATACTCCTGTTCTAGGAAATCGATAACTACCATAATATAATCCTCTAGCTATATGTGCATAAACACATATAAAGAAGAATGACGCTGTATTGGAATGAACATAACGGATTAATCACCCTTCATACACATCTCTCATGATATGCTCTACAGAAATAAATGCATGTTTAGCCGTACCAGTATAATGCATAGCAAGAAATATACCACTAACAATTTGACCGACTAAACATAATCCTAATAAACTTCCGAAATTCCATAAATAAGACATCGTGGAAGGTTGTGCACTATCTAAAAGATAGTTATTTATAATAACTAATACTGGACTAGTTTTTAAAATTCTCATATTATATAATTAAAAAAATAAATCCTGACAGCGTTTCAAGATAAGATCAAAAGTAAAGGTATTTTCAAAATCTTAAATAATCGCATTAAGATTAAATGTTATAATTCTCTTTTGTGTTATCAATCACATGAAATAATAAATAAAAAATATTAAAAATAATAACACAAATAAATAGACGTAATTATAAAAATACAAAGACAAAGTTTTTAATATACTTTAAGTATATATATACAGAAGGTAAAAATACCTTAACTTAGGTCGTCACTCAAGGAATCGACCTATCAATTGCCCTCCCCATCCCTAAGGAACAAACAATCCTTTCCTCACTAAATTTCATTAAAGGAATAAACTATATTATTTTAATGAAACTGAAACTCTCGCGTTGCTTTAGCAACGCAAGACTATTTTAACTAGACACCTCCCCAAAGGATGGGCTCGAAACCTAATTGAATAAATTTTCTATTAACCCCTTCTAATTCTTTTAACTAAAACCTTATCTAATTCAGCTCCAATCTTTCCTTTTTAAAACGTCCTGTCTTCCATGCTTTTAAGACATGAAAAAAATCAGATAAAACTACAAGCAATATCTTAAAAAGTAGATCCCATAGGCATGATATCAAAAGCATAAAACAAACAAATAGTAAATAATATATATGCAAAAACTAACGGCAAGAGTTCCTTTCAACATAAAGACATTAATTGATCATATCTAAATCTAGGGAAAGAAGCTCTAACTCAAATAAAAAGAAAAACAACTATTATTATTTTAAATCCTAATATATAAGAACTTTGCATTTTATCTATAAGTAAACTAATAGTATTAAACAGAGTATCTTTACCACTAAATTGAATTAAGTAACTATCAATATATGATATATCTTTAACCTTAGGAATCTTAATGGTAAAAAAATCTGTGAATTTAGAAATTACGCTCTCATAATCGAAATCACTTTCTAAATCCTTTATATTGTTAGAAATGAAATATCTATTCCTAAAGAAATCAAACAAATCCAAACATAAATAATTAAATAAAAAGTATAAATAGTATAAAGAATTAACTATATAAGAATAACAAAATAATAAGGGATACAATATTAATTTATATAAATCAGGGCAATGATATCCTCCTAAAAAAAAGAGAGACATAAAAGAAGACATAAGAATAAGTGATGAATATTCACCTAAAAAAAAGAAAACAAATATAGACGCACCATGTTCAGTCATGAATCCTGCCACTAATTCTGATTCAGCCTCTGGAAGATCAAAAGGAGGTCTATTTGTTTCAGCTAAAATGGCAATAAAGAACATTAAAGCTATAGGCATTAATGGGAAAATGTTTCACACAGCTTGTTGGCACTCAACAATAAATGTTAAGCTAAAAGAACCAGAAAATAAAATCAGAATTAATATTATAGAAGAAAAAACTAATTCATATGAGAGAAGCTGTGCAGTAGATCTAATAGCTCCCATAAATGCATATTTAGAATTAGCTGCTCAACCAGATATTAATATCCCATACGATCCTATAGAAGACACAGCTAATGCAAAAAAGATACCTAATTCATAATCAAAGATTGTTAATCCTTCACCAAAAGGTATTATAGCTCAACCAAAAAACGCAAAAACTAAAGTAATAAAAGGACCTACTACAAATAATATACTATTTGATTGTCTAGGTATAATAATTTCCTTTACTAACAATTTAAGTGCATCTGCGACTTTAAAAATCAAAAACATAATAATTATTATTTATATATTGAATAATAAAAAAAACCTTTAAAAGGAATACCTGAATCCAACTTTTTCACTAAAGTACTAGGACTAATAGGCAAAGACTTTGCTGCCTCCCTAATACTAATAAAAGGCTTATCATTAACTAAATCCATACCTTTTTCACTATAAACAAATACCATTTTTCCCCCTTGCTTTTTGAGAAACTAATATAGTAGCAGGATGTAATCTTTTACCATAATAATGATTAGCTGACCCTCACCTAGATTTACTCATTTTATTCTTTATTTCTAAAGAATGAATATAACCTTTTAATCTAGCACTTATCTTATTTCTGGTAAAAGGCGACATTTTTTGTATTTGACTAGCATCTACATAAGATAAAGTACAAAAATTCAAAAGAGGTTTAAATCTATACAAATATCAATCTTCTCTATCTTTAAGTTTACCTTTATCACATTATTCTATCAAAGTAACAGAAAAAGAAGATCACCCAAACATGTTTAAAAAAAGACCTAAGAAATTTTTTTGAATACTACCATTATAGTAATCATATTTAATTCTTTTTCCAATCTTTTTTGAAGAACCAATAATAAGTAAATAAATGATTAGGTAAATATGTAATTTTATATATACCTGACACATTCTCTCATTTTTTCTGATAAAGTGAATGATATTTTAAAAAATTTCTACAATGATCCTTACATAAGTGTTTCTTAAATTTTTGAATGAAAGGTCAGGTTTTATTATTTAAAATATATTGAAATAAATTTCTTTCAGTAACTAATAATTTTGACTTACTTCCTGTATTATATTTAGATCCCAAGGGATTAACCTTTTTATCTAAATTTAAAAAAGTACTCAAAAAAATTCTTTTAACTAATTTATTATTATATAATATATTATCAAACCCATTTGTAAATAATGCGGCCTTATTCATTTTTGATTTTTAGACCATATCATCACATAATAGTATAATACTCTAAGTGTAAGACGTTTGGTCGTTGAAAAACAACAATATTATATTCTTGTTTTTGCTGATTGATTAATATATTTATTATCTCATATATATTAATTGTTCCAGCATATAGTCTTTTTATTTTTAATATACAAAAAATTAAATTATTTTTTGTATTTAAACCACCCGCAAAAATGGTTGTAATATACCTCAAAAACCTACTGCATTAGGTCCACATCTCCGTTGCATAGAAGCCATTACTTTTCTTTCAGCTATAGTAACAAAAGCAACTGCCATTAATATTGGTACAAATACTACCAATACTTCTAATATTTTATATAAAACTACCATACCTATTACTAATTTTCTAAACTTGTTTTTTTATCTTAACTAGATACTTTTAAATATATTTTATATTAACATTATAATTCTATTTTTTGTTTTAAATATCTTTTATATTAAATTTCAAGTATCTCCCAGATAACTATCTTAAAATAGAATAAAATAATCCTATTTTTATGTAATTCATATTTTGGACTTTCAAATAACGATTTAAATCATTATTTAAACATCACTGATCTCCTTGCAAAAATACTAAATTAGTACTAAATTTAGCAAGAAAACAATTATTAATATACTTAATTATATTTATATAAACCAATATTACAGCTAGTATAATATAAAAAGTATAGTATAGACGAATACCAGGAATTCAACCTGGACATATTACGAGGAAATAATAGTTCTAACCTTTAAACTATATTCGTGTAGTTAAACTAAAAATAAAATTTAAGGTCCTATCAACTCAACACATAGGTACAAAAATTTATTATAATATCAGTTTAAAATAGAGGTAAAAAATTATTTAACCTATTATAATATAAGTTTTAATATAGGTAAATAATTTTTTACCTATTATAAGTAACATACAAGGATTAGTAACAAGTTATTCCATCTTCGACCTAAAGTAAAGGTCGAAGAAGACAAAGGGAATAGACCTGCTATCAGCTCTTATCCTATTTTATTTATCCATGATAAATAAAAAAAGATATTATTTATAGAATAAAGTAGGAGAAATTAAGAGTATCTCTCTCCTCTAGTACGACCTACCCATGGAGAAGGAAGGGAGAAGGAGGGGAGGGCTAAAAAGATAAAAACATAAATTATTATTATTGCACTTGAAAAAAGGGACAAAAAATAAGAAACCATTTTCTTAAATTTATTAACTTAACAAAAAGAATACTAAATTATAAAAAGAAGTAAGGAACTAAATACTTCTTTTTTATTAACAATAGAATAACAAAAAAGGGTTTTTTATTTCTTATAAGAAATACTCTTTTTAATTAAACACTACTGTCTAACTAATATTCAATACATTAAAAAGAATCTAGTTTCATACCTGAACAAATAAATTAAAAAAAATATACATAAATAGAATAAAATAAACAACCCTATCTCCTTAATCAATAATACTGCTTTATTTCTTATTATGTTTATTATTTCATTTTGTAATACGTTCTAAGTCCTTTTGTTTTTTTTCCTGCAAAAGTCTATTTCTTTCTAATCAATGAGAATTCTGTGAATCCGCCTCAACTCTTTTTTTTCGCATTTCATATTCTCTCGCATGAGATACAATTTGATTCTTTTTTTCATTTCAGAAACTTTCTCTTATACCCACTTTTTTACCCTCTTTTATATCATCTACAGTTAATGCTTGTGAGTCAACTCACTTAGGAGCAGCTGCCTTAGATTCCGCAATATGAGTTTCTCTATTAGGGGATGAAGTAATATGTCTATCCCATTTAGTCAGCATAGTATTAACATCACCATAAGCTGCATCGTGAGTAGCCATAAATTCTTTCATTCGTCGGTAAGTACTCGTATCATTAGATCCAAAAGCATGAAAATCTTCTAGAGAATGCTTTACTGCTATCCTTTTATTAATATCCTGAATAACCTCTCTCTTTCAAGCTTTAGCTTTTTCAATAATTTGTTCATTAGTATAAGAAACTTTTTCAGGTGCTATTTCTAATTCTCTGAATAAATCTAGTCGACTCTTTAAATTTCCCTCATTATATTCTGCCATCCTTTTCATCTGAGCCATAGCTAGAACTCGGTCTTCTCTATTTACATATCTAAGCTCAAGCATCCTTCTATATGCTCAACTATTTGGATGTGATGGAACATTATTTCTACTTGCCTGTCAATGACACGCAGCAAGCTTGTCAAATTCCTCTTTCATTTCTATACGAGCTGCTATTTCATTATAAAGAACAGAATAAGATAATCCAGTTTTATCTAGGTGAATGCTACCAAAATCGTAATCATAATGATCTAAAATAAGGTAATCCTTAAAATGTTCTTGTTCCTTAGTATCTAAACTTGGCTGCTTTTCCAGAGGATCAGGAATAATCCAACTATCTTTATTTATATTCGCTATACGATAATCTTCTTCCCAAGATTTCACTTTTTTATTAGGATGATCAGGATTTATTGTATTATTATCTAAATTTTTATTAGGATGATTAGTATTTATTATATTATTATCTAAATTTTTATTAGGATCATCAGGATTTATTATATTATTATTTAAATTTTTATAATCAACTTTATTATCATCATTAGGATAGTCAATCTCCATTTTTTCAACGTCCTCGGTTGAAGAAGAAGAAGAGGGAGCAGGAGATGGAGATCTAGTCTTAGGCTCTTCATCTTCATTAAGTACCCTTCCATAATAATCTCTTTTTTTTCCTCTATATTCTTTATTATCCATTATAGGTTCATTATTTATACCAAGCCCATTACTAGGTATATTTATTTTACTAATATAAGGAAAATTCATAAATAAAGAAGACCGATTTTCAAAGTATCATTTTATAAATAAACATAAATTAGTAATAATATAAGTACCAACTAAATTCTGAGCTAATAAACGAAAGGAATCAGAATATGTAATAAGAATACAGAAATATAAAGATAAGGAAGAAGCAAAAGAAAGCATAGTTTTTCAAGAAAATAACCCTACTGTTTTTAAATTAATGTATATAGCAAGAAAACTTAATATCAAAGCTAAAATAAATTTAGCACTTTTATAAACAATAACCTCTTTAGGGAATATAATTTTTATATCTCATAATGAAATATTACCAGGTCAAAAAAAGAAAATAAGAAAGATTGACAATATAATAATACTAGATCTTACTATATAAACTCATTTATCTTTTACATCTTCTGATCAAAAATCAAATCGGATAGCTATAAACTTTGCAACTTTAGTATAAAGAAAAAAGCAAGATAATAAAATACTAAAAAAGAGAAAATAATTAATATTATTATTTATAACTTCTAAAATTTCATTTAAAGTATCCATAGATACTTCCAGAGATAACAAGGAAATATTTTTTTTATCCTCTTTTTTATTCACTTCATTTTCTATTTTTACATCATTAAGTTTTTCACTCTCTCTTACTCTTAATAATTTTCTTTCCTCCCTTTCTATACGTAGTAATTTTATTTTTTCTATTTTTTCTGCATGCTCAGGAGTTCCTGATATATTACCTAATTTTCTATCTACACTATCCAGTCCCGAGCTCATTTTTCTAACTAGATGTTTTTTACTAAGATTTAAATGATCACTAGATAAATCTTTATTTTGTTTTACTTCTTTGCTAGCAGCATCCATTAATTCTTCTAGCACCTTATCTGTAACCTTATTGATATGTTTTTCTGTTTTATTAGTATCTAATACATTCTCATGGGATCTATTTATTAATTTGTCAATACTAAATAATTCATTTACATATCTCACTTTTTTATCATATAATTTTTTTAGAATTTTATCATTTTCTTTTATTTTGTCATTATATAGTGTATCACTAAATAAAAGCTTAGACGCTTTAGAATTAGACTTATTTTCACTATTATCCCAAGTTGTGGATTCATTTTCAATTTTTCTTATTTCAGGCATTTTTTTACCTTGTCCCATCTCACGTCTTACTTTGGATGGAGTAGTCACTTCTGTACCATAGCTATCACGTTCAATTTTTACAAGATTACCAAATCTATTAAAAAGTTTAGGATCTATTTTTTTATAAACTATCCCTTCTAATGGCTTACTATATATAGAATCAGGATCTAAGTCATTTCGTTTTATATTATTTTCAGGTCTCGTCAATCGAGATTTAATTAATTTTTTTTTTTTTGGTTTTTCTTCACTAGCTTTATTAGTTTGGGACTCATTAATAGACACTTCACCAGATGTATTAGTCTGGGACTGATTAATAGATACTTCACTAGCTTTATTAGTTTGGGACTCATTAATAGATAATCTATCCTCTTGTTTAATACTAATATTAAATAAATTAAAGACTTCCATTAAATAAACTAAACCTAAACTACTGAGTAAAAATAGAGTTCAAGACTCTATAATACCAGGACAGAAAAGCATATCTACAACTAACATTGAAAGTCAAATTAATCCAAATATATGAAATAAAGTAGATCATTCTTTTAACTTACCTAATTTTCATGCTAAAACTAAAGCCAAATTATTTCCTATGAAACTAAATGCCACCTTAATAAGTTTATATTGCGAACCAGATAATTCTATTACCCCCGGTATATAATCTTTTAAATAATCCAATTCACTAGGGAATAAAACAGAAATTAACCCTACTATTAAGAATCAATAAAAATAAAAAATTTGTTTTTTATTTAAATAAATGAAAGAAATAATACTATTATTTTTATTTTCTTCTTTATTTTTATATTCTTCTTTATTTTTATATTTTAACATAACTAATTGATAAAGATTTCGGTAAATTTTAAAAGCAGGAAATAGGATCAACAATAATATAATAGTATTAGGGAATTCTACTAAAATATTACTAATAATACCCATTATTTTCATAATAAACATAATACAATCATTTTTACTTTCCTCAGAGATCATACTTAAGACTGCTAAGTTAGGTATATTTAAACCTAAAGTATTATCCAATTGAAATGTATCTTTTCTATTAACAATAAGAGTGTTATTAACATTATTATTGTTATCAATAGTATTATTGTTATTAACACTAATATTAACATCAGTTGAATGGACTGTTTTCACTATATTAAGAGCACCTTCCTTTAATTCAAAAATAAACCCTACAATAAGAATATATAAAAAAGTAAGTACATTATTAATAGCTATAACCTCATTTTTTTTGTAAATAGCTGTATAAGGAAAAATTAAAATAATTTCCAGATCAAAAACTAAGAATAAAAGTGAAACTCTATAAAATATAATATTATATCGTTCCCTTGTTTGTAAAAAACTAGTAAATCCACATTCAAAACCTCCTCCTTTTTCCAAATATTTAACACTAACTGAAAAAGCGGTATTAATAGATAACAATAAAAAACCAATAAAAAAATTAGCTAAGATATAATATCTTAGACTACCTATAATACCTTCAGAGTGTATTCTGTCTCTTTCTATTACATTATAGAATGAAAAGATAGATTCCTTATTAACTCTTACCCTTTTTTGCTTATTATTCTTAAATGTATTTATATTTTTAGGGCGGAAATATCCCTTAAACAAATATTCTTTTAAAGAATAAACACATCTAATTCAGTTAATTAAAAATAAAGGTAAATAAATACCACTCTTTTTAGGTCTTTCTATATTTAATATTTTTCTATAATGATTATTACCAGCAGTTAAAATAATAGCTCCTATCATTCCTAATAAGAGTATCACGCTTACAATATATATGTATGAATGATATACTGTATATAAGACATCCCCAATCACAGAAATTTGAGTAATTCTATTTACTGCCAAACCTCAATCCGGTATAACTAATAAATAATTATTATCTAATGAAAAGGTACCAATATCTTCAGATATAAAGAGAGAATCCTTTAAATTTTCTTCTACTAATATAGAAGAATAATTAGTAATACCTTCTTTGAACGAAGAAATATAAGTAAATTCTCCTTCTATAAAATCTGTATTTAAAATATCATCGGATAAAGGGATATTTCCATCTTTATTAATATTATCCTCGTAGTGTATTTCTCCGTGAGGTTGAGAATTATTAATACCTTTATCATAGGAGCTTACATAATACAATCTATCCTCTTTATCATAATACTGATTATTTCTAATAGTAAAACCAAATAATTTTTCTTTATCCATATCAACTAAAAAAGCACTCTTTTCTTTATAAAAAATACTTTTAATTTTAATAACACCCAGGCTATATAGAATATTTTTAAGTGTAACTAAGAACCCAACAATAAGTAGAAATAATAAAGGCAGGTAATTATTACTTCTTCTTTCAACAACTTCAATATCTATCATCATGATAATAAATAAAAATAATATAGCTATAGCTCCAATGTAATGAACTAGATGTTTGTAACTATTTCTTATTAATAACTATAAAGTCTCCCAATAAAAGTAAGTCCACAAACACCCTTTCCCGAACCATACGTGATAGTTTCCCATCATACAGCTCTCCGCTAATCCTTACTTAAATCAATTAAAAAAAAATTTTTTTTAATTATTTCTTTAAATTATTCACCTTAAAAAAATTAACTCTCTGAGACTTTTTTTCATGTTACACTTCCTACATTAAGGAATCTGCTTTATTTTAATGATAAACCTTATTTTATGAACATAATCTTTTTAAGGATTCAAATCTATTTATCTTATAATATGATGCATTTCTACTCTATACAATAAACCACAATAAGAGGAACATATATCATCGATAAATGCTAAAAATTATTACCTAACAAACAGGCCTTGTATATTATGCCTTATTTTCTTATTTAATTTTAAAGTAATACTCTGTTTTGGTTTAATAAATTCAGTACCAGTTGGGCTTCTTAAAGAAGGTCCAAACTTTTTGTATACTTTAGCTTGACTCTTAAGGGAAAACTTAGCTGCCAATAATTTGGCACAAGAACCTTTTAGAACATGTGTTAAGGTAGAAATCAGCTTACTATAATTGTGAGCAAAAGAATAAAAGTCAGCATATCGTCTGAATAAGGCATTATATGAAAATAGAATTTGGTCATGATTTAAAGGCATTCAAATATATTTAGGAGATGATTTTCCTTTAGCCAAAAAATGACTTTCTGATAATTTATTAATAATTATTTTCAAAGGGACTTCTAATCTTATATTTAGCCTATACCTTTTTCTAAATTTATTTTTTCCTACACCTATATTATGGATATATCTTCTATTATTAGATCTAAATAAATAAGTACCTAGAAACATTACTCGATCTTTATTAATATTGGTAATTTTAGTTTTTTCTTCATTAAATCCCATACCCATAATATTTAAAAATTCAGTAATTTTTTCCTTAATTTCCATAGCCTCCTCATAACTTCCTTTAATACCAACAAGAAAATCATTGGCATACCTAACGTATGCGATATTCTTACAATTATCTTCGTAAAAATCACTAGCAGGTATTTTATTGCGCTCCTTTATTATTTCTTTAATTAAGCCAGTATCTCCTTTAAGTTTTGCTTTATGTATTCTATATTCAAAACACCTAGATAATTTAGTACGATGGGAACAAGTTCCTTTGTAAAAATCTTTGTTTATAGAGAGAATATATTTATCAACTTCATTCATATATATATTTTCTAAAATACGGTTAAGACTAGAACCTTTTTGTCAAGGTGTCCCTATTTGGTAGGAAAAAGAGTTTTTAGATTCGAAATAACCTGCTTTCACATATTTTCATATTAAATTAGTAAACCGTCTATCTTTAATTTGATTCTCAATCAATGACATTAGTAATTTATCATCCCTATTATCAAAACAATTAGTAATAACTCCTTCTATAACTCAAATAGAAGATTGAAATTTTTGTTTTACAAATTTTAAAGCAGTGTGGCAATTTCTATTTCGCCTAAACCCGTGTGATTCATCCTGAAAACGCGGTTCAAAAATGGCTTCAAGAATCATTCTTAAAACTTCTTGTACCAATTTATCTCTTGTAGGTGCTATTAATAAATTTATAGAACCTCCTCCTATTTTAGGTATTTCCACCTTTTGGTAAGGTTTAAATTGGTATTTTTCTGTTTTAAGTTCAGTTAATATTCCATATAGGATATCTCTTGAAATACTACTTAATTTTTCAGAAATAGTTCCAGATGTTATATTACCAGGTTTCGCTTTTAAATTATCATAAGCCAACTTTAACATATCTTGATTACAAACTAGACTATATAAAGTTCTATCTATAGGTTTAAAATTATCAGATAATCGATTTAATTTATTAAGTCTATCAAATACATTTGATTTAACAATAGTACTTTCAGTACTATATTTTCTAAACAATAATAAAGGATAAGCTGTAACCCTTTCCCTTCTTTCGAAATTACTCGAACAGTATAAGGTATTTAAATACCTTCCGGGTACTACGATTACTCTGAAGCCTTTTCGGTTACCCGAGGCAGACTTTCCCGTAGTCAAAATATGTGTTCGTACATTTTCTTTAGGTAGAAAACTCTTTTTCTTTCTTACATTTATTATGTAATTTGTACTATATATTCCCTTATTCAATAGTCGTTTCATATCGAATAAATATGTAATAATCTTTATACAATCAAGATTATGCCCTACATTTAAGACCAATGAAAAATTTTCTTCAAGCAATCCAGCTTTTACCTTAGAAAAAACAGCTTGCGGTATTAAAAAAGTAGATTGTTTATTTTTTTCTTCCGCTTTTAGCAGAGATGCTAAGTTCAGTCCGAGGCTTTCCCTCTCGCTTAACTCTGATGCTGTATTCAAATGGGAATATTGAATGTATTTTAATAAATACACGACACACACATGCAAACGGCGCACAACAACAATGTAAGATATACCTAAATAAGTCACTCCAATATAAATAAGATAAAAAGCTACTAATATATATAAAACAATTAAATTGAATACAGATATTATTGCATTTTTTGTACTTATAACAAAGACACCAGATATAATAGCAAGTAAAGTTAAAAAATATTTAAGAGAGGATATAGCAGGAAAAATATCCAACCCTAATCCTAACATACTAAAAAAAAAAGAATATAATTTAAATAAATGTAAACAATATAAATAAGTACCAAAAAAAAATAAATATTTAACTTCCTTGGCCCTTCTCCCGACAAAACGTCAGGGGAGGATATAGAATAGCATACCCGTCAGCGTTGCTGATGGGTATGCAAAAATCATTTTCCCATCCATAAAAGGAGGAAGGAGAGAAAAAAATTAATTATTAAATAAGGATTCTTAAATTATACTTTAATTAAGATAGTTTAAAACAAAGAATAATAAGGTATCCTTTCTACATATTTAATAAACTTTTTCCCTAATGGAAAGGGAAAATGGAAAGGGGAAATGGAAAAGGATGGATCACTGATCCATCCTTTTTGTGGCTTTATAGAGCTAGCAAAAAGCAATTTTATATTTTTAATCCACCTAAGGATAATATAATCTATGATAGATAGAGAAATAGTACCGGACAATGCCGGACTTGAGAACGGACGGAATTGAACCGCCTATAGTATAAACTAATGAGTCTACAGCCCACCTCCCAAACCAAATAGGAATCATTCCCGATAGGAGCTTTTTATTTTTATGTAATTTTCTTTAATCTTCAGCTGCAGGTTCCCCTACAACTACCTTATTTCGACTTAACAGCAATTGAAGTCATACATTCAAATCTTCACAATAAATCAAAAAACCAACTATTTATGGTTTCCAATCTAATAAATAATAAAAAAAAACAATAATAATATAAGTTTTTTTACTATAAAAACCAAAAAAAAGAAAGACATAAAAGAATTATGTTTTTCTTTAAAACCAGGATCAAATAAGGTTATCAATGGAGATAACAAGGTTAGTCTATAATAGAAAATAGGTCCAATCTATGAAAAAAAAACCATGACTATATTTGTAGATTATAAGATTTAAAGCATAAAACCCTTCCTGCACATACTTCTTTCGCCGCCTGACGAGTGGTTAGTACACCCCAGATGTTTCATTCACCGTAACGTTCTGATTTACGATTACTAGCAATTCCTCCTTTATGTAGCCGAGTTTCAGGCTACAATCCGTACTTATATATTTTTCTTATTTTATAGGATTAGCTCCGACTTTTACTTCATTGCATCCCTTTGTTAAGAAACTTGCAGCACGTCCTAATAGCCCACTTCATGAGGGCCATAACGACTTGTCTTGGTCCCTTATTAAACATATCACCTCCTTTAGCTATTTATATCCTATAAAAAAATTAACTTGAGATCAAAATTAGTTCCATTCCTTTAAAAATAAAAATAGGAATATAAACATATCGCTAACTTCAGTGTCCCTGTATAAGGTCGTTCTTCTTATTTACCAAAAAATTAATTCAACAAGAAATACAACAATGAGTATTTCCTTCTGTAGAATTAGCCAAATTTTTTAAATTGACAGAAGAGGGATTGCGCCCGTTTGAGTGGAATTAACCATACGTCTCGCGACACGGACTGAAGACAGCCATGCAACACCTGTAATTGTGAATCATTTGAAATCTATTCAAGAAGTGGTAAGGTTGTACGAGGGTTATCGTATTAAACAACATGCTTCACTGCTGGTCTCCAAGGGCCGTCTAATGATTTGGGTTTCCGCCTTGCGACCATACTCCCCAGGTGGTATGCTTAACACCTTCGTTTGTACGTGCACTAAGTATCGTATGAAGAATTAAAGAACAAAATATGTTCTTTTATATAAGGGAAATATTCACTTCGCCCATAGGTTATGCAAATAATTTAAAAATTTAAAAATGGCATCAACCTTCTTCTCAACCGCTTACTTTATATACACAACAGCATACATCGTTTTCTGCTAGGACTACTGGGGTCTCTAATCCCGATCGATACCCTAGCCTTCGTACCTCAGCGTCAGTCTTCAATAGTAACATGCCTTCGCCGCTTCGCAACCCCTCAAGTATTTAAGTATTGTCACACTTCTCTCGTAGTATTTGTTACTCCTTTGGACTCTAGTATGTAAATATAAAATCCACACTCAGGTGAAATAAAAAGAATTTACTATACCGCCTACGTACCCTTTAGACCCATTAAAGACGAGTAACGCTTGCCTTTCACGTATTACCGCGGCTGCTGGCACGTGAGTTAGCCAAGACTAAATAGCTCATTTATAATTTCTACTTATCCTATTAAATATTTTCCATATATTAAATAAAATTAAATAGACAATCTTCGACAAGTATATTACTATATCTATTATTCTATAATATAGGTGACTATATCCGAATAATATAATCTTTATTTTATTAAAGAGAAATACAATAAGATTATGATAAACTCTTTTATAACAAATTTCTACCACCTAAAAGATCGATCTTTGGTTACTATTCTAGTTCATTTGCATATTAAATTCATTTAACCATAATACTTTTTATACTTCATAATAAAAATACTGTCCTTTTGGACAAAACTATAATTAGTAAGGACACCAAAAGCGAGATATATCTTAATAATATTAAAAACATTTCAATTTAAAATTAATTGCTAATATATATAAGATACCGTCATAATCCTCTCTTTCTTTAGGGTTTTACCATAGTTATCTTAGCACACACTAAGTGTTTCTTCTCACCCCTCTAGATAGCTGGTTCGGCCTTTCGGCCATTGACCAATATTCCCTACTGCAGGCCACCAATATGTAGCTAGGCTGTTATTTCATCGCCAATGTGATCGTATATCCTCCAAAGATTCGACTACGGTTCACAGGCTAGGATAAGCTTTTACCTCTCCTACTACCTCCCCGATCCAGGCCTATCCCAAAGCGAAAACTTTTCTTTAGTTTTAATGTTTTTTATTTTCATTATTAAAAAACTATTTTAATTCAATCCATATAACAACCTCACTAAAATACTTAGATTAAATCAATACCGTATATTATATTAATCTATTCTCTTCCCAGTTTTTAATAGAATACCCTCTTATTAAAAAGAATATCATTAATCCCCTTAACAGTTTAAAAATTACTTTTTTCATTATTACAATTATAAGGTATTTAACCTTACTTTGGGGCAACGTTCCTGATTTTACTCACCAGTCCACCACTTCTTTTTTTTCATTTGTTAATAACCCTAACATTTTATTTTTAAAGTTCTATTAATCCTCGTTTTTAAACCTTATATTTGAATAAATATACCGTATTACGATATAATATCCTTAGAACTTTAAAAATTATATAATAATAAATAATACAAATACAAAAGAAAAATACCTTTAGCTATTCTTCTTTTATTTTTAACCATTTTATCTAACTAAACAACACACTTAATAATTAATAAACTCTTATTATATACTATATATTACCCATTTTAGCAATATATTGCTCCATTAGCAGCAAAAAAAGTTTATTATTATTTTATTTCACCTATTGCTTTTTATTATTATACATATTAAGCCTCATTATTGACAATATTATTATTAGACGTTCGATTCGCATGTATTAAAGCCTCTAAATAGCGTTCACTCGGAACCATCATCAAATACCTCATTATTTTTATAATATATTTATGATAATAATAATTAACTAGAACATTTAATTAGAATAAAATAATATTTTGTCTAAGTAATTAAATAAACATTCAACTATATAAACAAAATATTATTTCACCTTAACTCTATATTCCTTTTTTTTTTAAGATACGCAGTTATCTCATTATTAAAAATCTCTGCTACTTTTTTATTGTGGCTTTCCCTCATGGTACTTAATTTTACACAATAATTATTTAAACTTCAACTAATCTATATATTACTAATATTGCAAGAATAGTTGGTAACCAGCAAACTATATCAAGAATGAATAAATATTTTATTCATTATTAATATTATTTTTAACTGTAATAATAAATACCACAGAAACTTTACTTTCTCCATAAAAGAATAAAGGAAATAAAGGACCTCTCTTTTATATAAGGAGGACTAGTCGTTAATAGGAATCGAACCTATATCAAAGCATTAACAGTACTCTGCTTTACCATTAAGCAATAACGACAAGTTATAAAGTATATATTATTTTATTCTTTTATTCATTTCTTAAAAAAAAGAATACTATTCAACATTCAACGTATTAATGTATTAAATACAATACACTATTAAAATAAAATTAGCAAATAAAAAAATCTATAATATAAAAGTTTTTATTATATTTAAAAAATTAACCATTAAAGAAGAATAATAATTTATTATATATATATTATAACACTATTGAAATGGAATTAGCAACAATTTTAATATTTTTAATTTAAAAATATTTGTACTTTCCAATGTACAATCTAATATAAGGAGAAAATACTATAAATTTTCCCCCCATTTTTAAACATTATCTTTTTTATGTCCCGCGTTGCAACGCGGGAGACCTTTTTGATGACCCTAACCCACAAAAAGGAAGTAATATTATATCTCCTTATTGCCTTATCCTATCCCCTTCCCGCGTTGCAACGCAACGCAACGCGGGAAAGGACTAGACTAGATAAATACGGGAAACAATTAATTTATATAAAATATTATTTCTTAAAAGGATTTTAGCCCATTTATATAAATAACTATGTTATTCTTTAAAATATACCAAAAAATAAATAAATATAATTTTACCTTAAAGAAGAAAACTAGTCTACACCACACCGAAGCGGTGGGGTGGTCCTTAATTTCCCTCCCTCACGCGGGGTAGGGAGGAAAAACTAGAATATAACCTAGAATAAATTAATTGAAATCAATCAATCCCTTTCCTTTATTTTCCACTATATATTATCTATTTAATAGTAGGTATAGCAGAAACAATAGAATAAAAAACCAATAATAAAATAAATTTTATTGTTCTAAAAGTCACGAAAAAAATTTTTCAACCTCTACTGCTTCAACTTGTATAGGCATAGAAGAATGAAGTACTCCGCATATTTCAGAACATTGACCATAAAAATGACCAGTTCTTTCAATTATCACTGAAACCTGATTTAATCTACCGGGACAAGCATCTATTTTAATACCTAAAGAAGGTATTGCTCAATCATGAAGAACATCAGCCCCAGTTATAATAAATCTAATGTGTGTATCCACAGGAACAATAACAGGATTATCTACTTCAAGCATTCTCAGTTCACCTTTTTCCAAGCTAGCTTCATCTTTCATATAAGAATCAAAATTAATAGTTTCATTTTCTTCATTTAAGAAATCTGCATATTCATATTCTCAATATCATTGATGACCTGTTACTTTAACAGTCATAGCTGGATCTATAACTTCATCCATAAGATAGAGTAATTTAAAACTAGGGAAAGCAATAGCAACTAACACAAGTGCCGGTCCCACAGTTCAAACAAGTTCAATTAATGTCTTAACTTCGTATTTCTTAATACGAATGGATTATATCTTACCGTTGATTGTCGGTTTTCACACATAATCTCGGAGGATCCTACTAATATATAAAAATATACTTTGGTTTTCTGCTGATTGTCCATTATTATATTCTTTAAGTTTATCAGTAATAATATACTACTAAATATTATAGTACTTAAGATTTTAAGAGTTTCCAGCATATAGTGAAATTATATTCCTAGTTATTTTAAGTTTATTTAGATAAAAATTTATATCTATTTTTATATATTTTTCCTAAATTTTTAGATTTTGTTATAGTACTAAGACTTATACCTAGAGAGCTTCCTGCTATTTTTAATATATTATATTGTGGATTATACTTATCAAAGTAATATTGTTCTCTTAAAAGTAAATCAGATTTATCACAATATTCTAAAATTGTCAAAGAAAAATTAGAATATCCATATATAATTATCTTTACTTATTAAATAACTAAAATAATTATAATTCATAAATCTTTTTCATATATCTATTGATTGTCCTATATATATATCATTTATCAATTTATTAGTCAACATATAAATACCTGATTTACCTTTATTATCTTTTAAAATGTTTTTTCTCATATTAAAAGCGTCTTCATATAATCTAACTATTTTATTATTAATATTACTATCTAAATTTTTATTAGGTAAAGTACTATAAGAACGTATAAATACTTTACTTAATATACATTTAAACTTAAAACACTTTTGAATAGGTACATATTTACCATGATTTAAGTATCTATATACTAATTTATTGTTACCTTTATTGAAATTTCACATAATAGAAAGCATTGCTCATGAAACACCAAATAAAATAACAACTAGATAAAACATAATTCTATTATGCAAATCTACAATTCCTTCAAAAGAAGGACTAGCACCATCTTGAAAATACAAACCTCATGCTAATGGTACATCAGATCTTTTTCAATTTTTATTAAACTTTTTACAATAACACTTTAGCATAAACAAGATAAAGACCGCTCTATTTATAATTCCATAAGTCATTTATTATTATTTATATTAGTCTCATTCGGAGTTATTACCATATGTCTTATATAAAAGGCATTTATTTTTATTTCCCTATTATGTACAATTAGACTCATAATGAATTAAATATATAATACAAAAATATTTTAATATTTCCCAGTATATTATGTCTGATCACTATCTTTTGTTAAGAATTTTCGAAAAGTGAGAAAAATAATTAAAAAATAAACTATCTCTTACACTATTTAATTCAAAAATAATTAAATAAATAATAATATAATAGGACTTAATAATTCCTATTTTCGTACAAAAATAAATAGAATTAAAGAGATATAACAATTTAATGTAAACTCACTGAATCTTTTATATAAGACGAAGTTAAAATACTATAAACATAACTTTGTATACATCCAATAGCTAATTCTAATCCTGATATAGCTGTGATTAATATAATGGCAATAGATCCCCCTGACAACTGCACACCCAAAGTAGCAGTTAGCCCTAAAAATCCAAAACCACCTAAAATTAATAATAAAAGATGTCCAGATATTAAATTAGCACCCAGTCGTATACCTAAACTTAAACCTTTAGCTATATATGAAATTAATTCTATTAATGCTAATAATGGGACTAATCCAATAGGAGTACCTTCAGGTGAGAATAAAGTAAAGAATTTTAGAGCATGTAATACTAAACCAATAATTGTAACACCAAATCAAATACTAGAACTTATAGATAAAGTACTTACTAAATGAGCAGTAGTAGCAAAATTATAAGGTATCAATCCCATTAAATTACTAAAAAGTATATAAATAAATAAAACAAATATAAAAACAAAAAAGAAAAGCCCTACGACTGATCCTATTTGTGCTATAACCATATTATATATTGTAAAATAGATAGCTTCAGTACTAATAGATCAACCATTAATTTTTATATTCTCTTTAAAAGTTCCGTATAAATAAAAAAGAACAGTAAAAATTACCACAAGTCCTATATATACTAAGATGTTCGTAAAAAAACCTAACGAAATAAAATTTAAACCTAAAAATTCACCAAAAAAAGGTCTAATCTCAAATTGATCCATGGGAGAAAATGAAGATGATATATTACACAAAGAATTATTAAAAGTTAATAAATTATAATCAGTATAAATAAACATTATTTAGAATAATATATAGATTACTTGATCTACCTGTGACATTATTAATCCACTTATTAAACACCTCTCTATTTTTTACTTCTTATTTTTATATACATAAAAATTCAACCATAAGAAATAATACTAAGAATAAAATATACCCTGGTGAAGAGATTTGAACTTTCATAATTTATCATCAGATTTATTTAATAATGCTTTTCCAATTAAGCTAACCAGAGAGGGATGATCAGGGAGAATAATAATGGAGAATAATCATAAAAATACCAACCCTGATCATCAGAGAGGATAAGATAATCATATACATGGAGGATAACCATAAAATATGCCCTGGTGAAGAGATTTGAACTTTCATACGTTACTATCAGATTTACATAGTAATTGCTTTTCGAATTAAGCTACTCAGGGGGGAAGGGAAATATATCCCTTAATTTATATCCATATAGAGTGAAAAAAAAATTAATACCTTCCTTTTCGGGTAAATAAACAAATTATCTATTTCCTATACAGATAATAGATAAATCTTTTAATATTAAATACTAAAAAATAAAACCAATAATCATTTTTACATATCCATCAGCAAAGCTGACGAGGACAATAATATACTACATAAAGTACAGATTAAAAAAATTAAAGGATAATAAACCAAAAAATTAAGTTTGAAATAAAGGAACAGTAATCATATGTATAGCATTTATTAAAGCATAAGGTTTTAAAATATAAAACAATGAAATATTAGTTAACAAAGCAATAACTAAGCTTAAATTGTTACTAGGTAACATACTTAAATCTTTATCTTCATTTGTAAAATCTAAAGTGAATTTAGATTGACTATTAATGTAATTATCCCTAAAGCTATTCATATTAAAATTACTAAGGTAATAAGGCATAAATACATCATCATAAAAATAAATAAATTTAATAATTCTTAAATAGTATGCTGCACCTATAACACTAGTGAATATAGCTATAATAGATAAATAGAAATAATCCATTTGCATAGATGCTAATAAAACCTGTTGTTTAGCAAAAAAACCTATTAATGGAGGAATACCAGCTAAAGAGAAAATAGTAACAGATAAACAGAAAGCTAAAAAAGGATCAGACCTATGCATACCTTTTAAATTAGTTAAAAAAGGTACAGGAGTATATAATCATTCACTATCTTCCGCATCAAAATCATAATAATCAATATCCTGTTGAATAACTAAATAGTTATAAATAGTATTAACTTTTAAATCATTTTTAGCATAATAATGATCATTATAACGATTTTCATATTTAATACTTTCTTTCATAAATTCTCCAAAATCATACAAAGTAGGTTCAATATAAATATCTTTTCATGAATAGGGATTAATTTTTAAATATCGGATAGGCATAAATTCTTTTTCTAAATAATAACGACTATATAGATAACCTCAAGCTATTAAAATAAAGAAAAGATTTAAATTAGTAATTGTATATTGAATTAAATAAAAAATAAAAGCATCTAAACTAGCTATAGAATTTAATGAGAGAGCCAATAATAAAAAACCTACGTGTGTAATAGTACTATAAGCAAACAATCTTTTTATTCTAGATTGACTCACTCCTAATACAGTACCAATTATTAAAGAAAAAAAAGCAGATAATGTTAAAACATTAGTTCATAAACCTAAACTAGAATAAGAGGGATTTCAAAAGGAGGAAGGGACATTCTTATCAATATATAAAGAAGTAATACTATTTAAATATTTAGAACCTGCATCAGTTCCAACTTCAGTATTTGAAACAAACACATCCATATCTATATTACTAATTTTTAAAGAAAAAGAAGATTCATCTATGTATAAATTATTAAGATTTAATCCACTATGTATACTATGAACTAACGTTAACATAAATATAAAAATTGAAAGTTTAGCTATAATAATTAATCAAGTAGTACTATAAGTAGGTACATCCGAATAAACATCAGGAGCTCAATTATGAAAGGGAGCTGCTGAAACTTTAAATAATAAACCTCCAAAAAGAACTAGCATACAAGGGTCAATAAAATTATTAGTGGCATCATCAGAATACATCATGAAAATTTCATCAATATTCAAAGTACCAGTATATGCATATAATAAACTACATCCTAATAAAATAAATCCAGAAGAAAGTCCACCTAATAAAAAATATTTCAAACCACCACTAGTACCTCTAAAAGATCTAATTTGAGAAGCAGATAAAATATATAAAGTGAAACTTTGTAATTCTAAAGATAAGTACAAAGATATTAAATTACGGGAAGATATTAATAATGAACCACCTAATACAGTATACATCAAGAGAAAAGTATATTCTTTAACTTCTAATCTAGGATAATCAAATTTACTTTGTACTAAATAAGGAGAATTTAATTTATATTGAGGCAACTTTTCTGTAATTTTTTTTATAAAATTTATAATAATTATATTAATAAAAGATTTATTCTTATAGTTATTATAAGGATACATATTTAGAAGTTTATTATAATAATAATTTTTAAAATTGGAATTTATTAAACCTCTGATTGTTGCTGATTGATCATTCATAATAGGTTCCATACTATTAGAATCATTATATACTCTAAAATTATAAGGAGCAAAACAAGTTAAAATTGTTACGATAGCCCCAGTTATAAATAATATTATGTCAAAAACCTGTGACAAGACTGTAATTTTGAAAACGTTTCCATATATTAAAAAACCACTCCCATACGCATTAACATCTAATGTGTTATACGCAAGAAATGCACCTAAAATAAAAATGATAAAAACGATTCTATTAAATTTAAGATAATCCACTAAATAGTTATAATTAGGTTCTAAGCTTGAAGTTACCGCTAATAATAAAATAAGAATTGATATTATTAGCATATATGAGATAAAGGATTCGAACCTTTATAAATATAATACATTAAAGAATATATATTATATATCCACCTATTTAGTCCACTCAATAATAGCATCTAAAAAGATAACCCAAATAAATAGAAATATAAATTTAAACCTTATTATCCATATAATTATTGAATATATATTCATTTTACCATTTAAATTAATCCCTTTTATACACTGGTATATTATTAATTTAAACTTAATAATAACCTAACAGGTTTCTTGTATAAAAAAGTTTATTAATATAAAACTCTTAAACTAAATATTAAATATCTTTCAATTAATATAAAAATTACTAAGAAAGAAAACTTTATATACAAGGTCATATAATAATTAAAAAGGGAACATTAGTGAGATTTACCTTAATTTAAAGTAGATTAGTATGTATAAAACGTACCATAGCCTATCATTAATTAATACCTTAACTTCATTAGAACAAAAATAATAAATAAATATAATTTATTATGATTGTATAGGTAGTTTGTTAAAAGTATGAAAATGAGGCGGGGAATCTACACTTCATTCTATATTTTTACTTAATTTAGCATTATCTGTTCAAGCTAAAATATCTTCAAGATATTCGTCTTTAGCTCAACCATCCCTTGGAACTTCTTTACCTTCTTCAAATTTATCACAAATTAATGAAATAAAATAAGCAGTCATAACAACTGACAGAATAGATCCGGCACTAGCTACTAAATTTCAACCTGCAAATGCATCAGGATAATCAGCTATTCTACGAGGCATCTTCACTATCAATTATTTATTAGTAATAGCATTAATTTTTATTATAAGAAGTTCTACTAAATATCATATTTTTAAAAACTTCCTTACTGAGTAAACACCGTTTTAAGGTATAATCACTCATTTTTAATATTTTTAATACTATAATCCTTTCAGAAAAATAATGAAATTATTAAAACGTATTACTGTCATAAGCATAAATAGGTTTGACTATTTTTTTTTTCTTCTTTCCTCACTCCATTTTTTTTCCCAAACATAGGATTATTTTTACCTAACTTGTTAAATTTATGTGTAGTTATCAATTTTTTACTAAACACAATAGTACATTTATCTCTACTAAGTGTTTTTACTCTTATTTTTGCTCTTGTTTCTATACTATGCTTTTAATTTAATGAACTTATTCCTTTTTCTAGTATAATATATTCAGGACAATAAATAGATAAATAATAATCTTCTCTTTGCAACCTGAACATACGATTCTTTTCTTTCGAGCTATCAATTAATTCTAATATTATTGATGTAAAAGAATTTAATCCATATTTATAAATAGCAATAATCATAGGATAATTACGTTTTAAATCAGGAATTTGTAAATAATTACTAATTCCCCTTTATAAATTAACAGCACTACCAATATAACATTTACCGATTAGTATTCTTATACCTAAGATAAATGCTTTAAAATCCATATGTATCTTTTTTAATAATATAACTATTTTCTAAAGCTTTTTCATAAATAAAACAAGATTTAGTAACTAATCTACTATTTAAATAAATAATATTAACCTTTGTTGGTAAATCTTATAAAGGAAAACCACTATACTTAAGTAATATATAATTATTAACAATATTATTTTTAATTAATATCTTAAAAATACTTTTAATAGAATAAAAAAGAATATTAATTTAAAATACAAATTTTATTATCAATAATTGATAAAAGGACTTTTTCTATAACATCAATATTACACTAACTTCTCAATAATAAACTAGTCCACACCACACCGGTGCGGTGCTCCTTGATTTCCCTCCCCCCACGTGGGGGGGGGAGGGAAAACTAGTACTGAAAATGTAATAATAAAGTAATTCACGTAAAGTCTCTAAGGTTAGTTAAATTTAAATAAATTAAACCAACCTGTAGATAAAAAAAACATAATAATTTTCTTTTCTACATATTGTGATTTTTTACTATTATAATTCTATAATAATAGGCATGCCTAATAATATCTTAAAAATAACATATTAAATTTATTATTTTATACCTTGTAATCCTAAAAAGTGCATTGGTAAGAATGTTAAATTAACTCCTATAAATAAACCTCAAAAATGTAATCTACCTTTTCTATCATTATATGTTAAACCCTCAGCTTTAGGTGCTCAAAAATATCAAGCTGCGAATAATGCAAACACAGCACCCATTGATAATACATAGTGAAAATGAGCTACTACATAATAGGAATCGTGGAATGCTATATCTAAACTAGCATTTGCTAATACTACACCTGTTAACCCACCAACAGTGAATAAAAAGACAAACCCTAAAGCATAAATCATAGGTGTATTAAATGCGAAAGTCCCTCCATAACTAGTCGCTAATCACGAAAAAATCTTAATTCCTGTTGGGACAGCAATTATCATAGTAGCCGCTGTGAAATAAGCTCTTGTATCGGCATCTAACCCAACTGTATACATATGGTGACTTCAAACTATAAATCCAAGGACACCTATAGATAACATGGCATATACCATACCAATATACTTTCCAATTAAAAGAAAATGGACCATCTCTTTATTAACTTAGATAATATAATATACTAATATATTATTTATCGTCAAAACTATCTCATTTTACTAAAAACTGTTTTCAAGCTTTTCCCAAAACAGAATTTACCGGAGCTATATGAGCTTTAATAGATCTTAATTCATGATATTTAGGAATTAATTTTATCCTGGCAAATTTAGCAGATCTAGGTGGATAAAGTTTAAAATATTCTAATAAATGGATAATTTCTTGTTTTCTATAAACTACTCATTTAAAATGTTCTTTTCCTTTAGACAAATAGACAGTACCTCCGTATATTTTTTCCAAAGAATCTAACAATAATTTATTTTTCTGGGCAGTACTTATAAATGCCTGAGCAGATACTAAATTAAGATAAATACTACCATCTGTATCAAAAACCCCAGCCAACCAACCATTATGATAAGTTAGTGGTTCAGGATATAAAAAAGATATTTTATATTTATCACAAATTTTAGCTAGTTGTATCATTCTAATTGGATTCCTAATTAACCCATTTACTGAGGAAATTAACTTTAATAAGCCAGATTTATGATGTAATCTATATCTTAAATGATTTTGGTTAGCTCTTACTTTAATCGATCCACCAAATTTTTGTTTAATTAGATTTAAACAACGTACATCTCTCAATTGGATAGTTATTTCTAAACTAGCATATCCTTTTTTAGATAATAAAAAACAACCATCACCATCAATAATACCACTTACTCATTCATTAAAAAAACCCTCATCTTTTTTATTTGAATCTATATCTATTTTGTTTAGAGTTAAATTTAAATCATGAAATCCTGCATTCTTAGGATTAATAGATAAATAACTAGTTTTCCCTAAATTAATAAAAGACAACATTCTTTTAAACAGATAGTTTATACTTAATTTATTCTTCAAAGGTATAAAATAATAAGTTAATAACAAACATATGGCCTCTGAAATTCCTACTAACATGCATAACCCAAAAAAGTATATTATCATGAGTCTAGATAATAAAATTATCCGTGCGTTGGTTATTTGCGGGTTGTTAAAATATACAAAAATTTTTACCTGAAAGGAATATATTTTATTACTTACAATCAAGGTATTTTGTACTTTAGATATTCATAAATAAATATCAGTTAATTTCCTGCATATAGTTCGTTGCGAAAAGTATATAAAACTATTCAATTGATATATACTTTTAGGGCCATATTGACCAAATACTGATTTATCGGACATTGTTCCAATAACATGACTAATTATTCCAAATCCAGGAATAATTAAAATATAGACCTCTGGATGCTTAGTATATAACTAATGGACTATATCATCATCCTTAGAATTTCATTTTTCAACAAATTTTTTTCAAGCTTTGTATTTAGCGGTACTTTCTTCCGCTTTATATGCTTGAATTTCTTTCAATTCATAATATTGATTTATAAGAAATAATCTTTTACGCTTAATAGAACGACTAGGACAGTTTTTAATATAATTTAGAAATGAAATAATATCTTCTCTATCTTGAATAGATCATTTATAATATCCATTTTGCGATCTATCAAAATAGATATTACCTCTAAATATTTCTTTAAAATAAGACACATCTATTAGTAATTTGTTACAAACACTAATAGTTAATTGAGGACTTAAAGTTTTACCTTTTAATGAAAAAGTAACAGTACCATCTGCGTCAAAAAAACCAGTAAATCAACCATGATTCTTATGCAATTTATCAGGAGTATTAAAATTAATACCCATAACAGCGCATAAAAGATTTAATTGTTTTAATCGACTAGTATGACGAATTTTACCATTAATTCGATTAATTAATTCAATCATACCCTTTCTATTATGTAAACGATACCGTACTGCTTTAACTCCGGATCTTAATTTAATAGATCCCCCTATTTTATTTTGAATATATCTTAAAGCATATTCATCAGCTAGAGACATAGTAATTTCACAACTAATATATCCCTTTTTACTAACTAATAAAGACCCATCTCCATCTATCAAACCGCTAAGTCATTCATTAAATAAATTTTCTTCCTTTCCAAAGGATGCTGCTCGTGTAGTCTCTGAGGTTCCTACTAAATACGATATATTTTTACGATTTTTCGTTACCAGCTGATTGTCCTTAATAGTCAGAATTTTTACCAAATAGGGTAACACATTTACACTTATTATTTTAGTACCTGCTATTATAAATAAGAGATTTCAGCTTACAGGGCAATACATAATTAAGTTTTTACTTAATAAGGGCCATATTTGACCAAAAAATCAGAAAAGATGCTGGTATAACACTGGATCACCTCCCCCCGCTGGCTCGAAAAAACTCGTGTTAAAGTTTCGATCTGTTAATAACATTGTAATTCCACCTGCTAAAACAGGTAGTGATAAAAGCAATAATATAGCTGTTACGAAAATTGCTCAACCAAATAGTGGTACTTTATGTAACACTTGTCCAGGCATTCGCATATTTATAACAGTTGTTATGACATTTAAATATATAACAAATAAATTCGTTATATATTTATAGGACTATCTCTTCAGCATTTTAACAATTAAGTATCTTTTATTTTAATGGTGTCTAAAATATAGTCTCTGAGGATTTTGTTCCCCGCGTTGCATTGCAACGCGGGGAATGGATCTCCTGCTGATAAATACTTTTTTCCATTCTTAGCTAATTAACAACTATAAAAAAAAAGAACAAAAGGGTATTTTCCCAGCAAATATTTAGAAATTTTATATGAATCCCATACATTACATCTCTATTAATTTATTTATACATACTTACATAAATAGCCGTGATAATCTTTATCATTATTTATATATTTAATCAGTGTTTCTCTAGTAGAAGGTAATCCTTTTTCATTATTCAAATAATTAATACATGGTCTAATACCAAAAAATAACTTAACATCCTTAGAATTTTTAATGGATGTTAACAATATTACTCTACTTTTACTACTAATTGGTTTATTCTTATTAAATTTTAATCTATCTTTTTGTAACTTTAGTGCTAAATCTAATAAAGAAATATTTGACGCTTTCGCAGTTAATTCTAGATTTCTGCTAAAAGTATACTTTCCTAAATAATAAGTATTATTACTAAGATGCTTATGAAAAGTTACATAATGGATATTAAGATTAGTAATAAAGTCTTTTTGTTCTCTTGAATAATAGTATAGAATACTTTTATCTCTATTATACATATATAAAGGTTTAAAATTAGAACCACTAGGATTATTTACTACTTTAATAGTATTTAAATTAAATTTAGGGTCTAATAAATAATATTGTTCTAAAACTACTTCTCCCCTAAAATCTCCATTATTTACTATTGGTATAATTTCTAAATTAAATTTACTTATTCCTTCCTTACGTAATAAAGGTACAAACATACCAATACTTCTATCTTTATTTTTAATATAACTTCTTAATCTTACCGCTAATTGAGACGAAGATCCTACATATTTAAAACCAGAATCTATATGAGTAAAAATATAAACACCCGCGACTTGTTTTTTAGACGAAGGTAATCCTAACAAATCTTTAATTTCTTTATTCATATTCAAACTATCCTTAGTACTTATTACATGTTTAGGCATATCTATTATTTCTTTCAATAGCTCTTTCGTTATACTTATTTTACAATAAAACAAAATTTTGTTTATATCATCAACTGAGGGACGTTTACCACTTTTAATAATATCATCCGCTAATTGATGAGAATAAACCTTTGATCCTTTTCTACCTAATATTCATTTTCATTTATTTTTATTATTAGAATATTTATTATTAGAATTGTCATTATTATTATTTTGAAGTAATCCTGATTTCGTATAAAAACAATTTCGGTTTTGTATAAATTTCAATGTCTTTTTATTTGAATTCATAGCACCCAACATGGATGAAATTCCCGCTAAATGTAGCGAGAAAATGGCTAGATCAACTGATCCACCACTGTGAGCCTGTGCTCCTGCTAAAGGCGGATAAACCGTTCACCCCGTACCTGCTCCAGACTCAACAAATGAACTTGATAATAATAATATTAATGAGGGTGGCAGCAATCAAAAGCTAATATTATTAAGTCGGGGAAATGCCATATCTACTGCCCCTATTAATAATGGAACGAAAAAGTTCCCAAAACCTCCAACCATTCCTGGCATAACCATAAAGAAAATCATCAGGAACGCATGTGCTGTGATAATTGTATTGTATAATTGGGCATCGTTTGCTAATATTTGTGTACCAGGAGATCCTAATTCTATTCTTATTAATAAAGATAAACAGGTTCCTATCATCATTTCATATGTGGACTTTGTCTTATTATCATAAATTAATTTTTCATTTATTTAAAATCTTTATTATTTATAAAAATTATCAAGATGATCTCAATTAAATAAAAATCGCTTTTTATTCATGCTATCTTTTAGATACTTAATATTATTATAAGTATTTAATTTATTTTTACCTATGTGCTCTTTTCTTATTATTAAAATCTCGTAAGCTTTTCGCCAGTCTTGGTAATTCAAATATTTACTACTAAACATAGGAAAATTATCAAAATAATTAACTAAAACAGTAGCTCCCTCTTTATTAGTTATTCGAGCTCTTCATGCTTTTTGTTTCCCTGTTCTATCAAACTTACTAAGATTATGATTTTCTAACTTAGATTTCAAAAATATAGAGATAGTTTTCATAATAGATTTATATTTTTCTAAATGTTCACTATCTATCCTACTTTGCACTAATTCGAATGTTAATCTAACTTGACCATAACCATTTTTAGCTTTTTCTGGTCAAGTTATATTTATACCCAAGTTTGCATCTCCATCTGAAAACCCTGCTAATCAACTATTATTATTTAATGGACTGGTATCTAAAAATTTTAGAGAAATAAAATTTCCTTCTACATTTAACCAATTACTATTTATATAATTAATCACTTTATGCAATTTATCTATTTTTGGCGTTCTAAATTTACCATTGATTAATGAAACTAAAGTGATAATATTATATTTTCCTCTAATAGTTAACCTAACTGCATTTTTATTTTCAATCATTTCTAAAGATCCAAACCCTAAGCGACTTTTTATACAATTAGCTAGAGGTTTATCTTCTATGTTAAAAGATATCGATATAGTAGGGGTATTTTTACTATTATCTTTTGGTACAATGATAGAACCATCAGCTTCTATTAATCCCGCTAAGTAATAACCTAATTGATTATCCTCTAGATACATTAAAAATTCATTATTTTCAACATTCAATTTGGTATGCATACGCAAGATAATTCTAGGTAAAAATATACATAAAGAATACATTAATTTATTTAAACTTGTATATGTTAGAAAAGGTTTTTCTGATAATCAATGATTACATCTTGATATTCCTTCACCCAGATGGGTGAAGGAATAACTAGTAAATAACAATAATAATTCTTGCATAAAGTCTCTGAGGATCCTTTTAAACCTCATAAGATTATAGTTTCCTCCTGGTAGGCATATATATTTACTTATATAAACAAAAGGCCTTTCCAGTATATAGCTAGATTTTGTAGAGGCATGATAAAAATACCACTAAATATAGCGAAATATAAGTATAATGTACCTATATCTTTAGCATTAGTACTAAATAGTCATCTTCTTCATCAATCCCCACGTGTAATATCAGACACAGAATGTATTATGTTATCCTCTGGCTTCATATTCACTTCTTGCCTATAAGCTTCTATATCAGACCCAGACATAATGAAAAAAAAGAAATAAATATAACGCGGATATAGGAACTGCAATACCTTATTTTCAGTAACGAGTACATTAAAATATAGATTTTATTAAACTAAAAATTTATATTAATATATAGGAGATTACATTAATAATAAAAATTGAGAATAAAAAATAAATACCAAATAGACTTAGGGATTACATTACAAAAATAATTAACCAATAATAAGATAAAATCTATATAATCCAAATATTATAACAAATTCATATTAAATTAATAATAATACCTAAAAATATTTAAAATCTTAATAATAAATACTAAAACCATTCCATAACAATAAAATTTTTATAAATAAAGTTACTTTTGAGACTAAAATGAAAAAAACAATTCTTAAATAACCAGTAGAATTATTATTTAAGAATTAATAAAATTCATTTTAAAAATAATAAGTTCAATAAGAATAAAAAAGAAAGATAATATCTTCAATTTTTTTAAATTATTTATTTATAACATTAAATACCTTCATATTTTACCAATATTATATCTGAATATAGATAATATAAAAATAAACAATCTAAAAAATCTTTTTAATTTCCCACTAAATTAAAAATTTTTTACCCTTTTGTAATATTTCATATTACAATTCCTATTCTCCAGCCTTAATTAACCAAAAGGTTATAAAAAAGGATGGATAGTTATTTAAATTTAGTTTTAAAATACCAACAAAGTTTTAAGCACTCATGCTAAAAGTAAAAATAAATATAAGAACTAAAAAAAAAGTAATAAGGGAAACTAAATTTGAAAAACATATTTAAAAAAGATTTGTGATTTTTTAGAAAAAATATAAGTGAGAAAAAAATTTTTTACTATCATAAAATTACTACTAAAACAAAGAAAAAGCAAACACAGGACAAGCATAGCTTTTATCTACTAATAATACTAGACATTAGCTAATATCATTAGAACTATATTATTTAAAAATGTATTAACAATAAAAAGACTATTATTTTAAACTACAATACCTCCAGTTAAAGAATACTGAACAAGAAAACAATACTAGTCATACTATTACTAAACAAAATTAAAAGAATCGACTAGAATATAATCAGACATAGAGTCAAAATTAAGATAATATTAAGTGAAATAAACAGGCAAAAGTATAAATATATATTTGGATTAGAAAGACTTGAACTTTCACAAACTGGGTCCAAATGCCAGTGACCTACCATTAGTCAATAATCCAAACTAATCATAAGGAAATAAAAAAAGTATACTATAAGAATAATACTAATATAATTCATTAAAAAAAAAATATAAAAAATTTATTTTTTATGTTTTTCCTTAATATATCAGAAACGTCTAAATTAAAAAAATTAATGAGAACGATAAGATTCGAACCTATAACCCTTCGCTTAAAAGGCGAATACTCTACCAATTGAGTTACATTCCCTAAATTCCTTAAATAAAGAAAATATGCCCCTTCTTAATGAAAAAAGGATATCAATATAAACAGATACCCCTTCTTTTTAAATATTACTCTTGATCTTCTTATAATTTATTTTTCAAAATTTGAACTCTTAAAAGCGGTTTTCAGAAAACACTCGTATAGTTGACTTATATTGAACAATAAGCCTACTATTCCAAGAGCCTAAAAATATTAGTCATAACATATTATTAATCTTGTATAATAATATTTTCTAGAAGTTAATAGGAAGGGATAGAGTAAGTATATTTAACTCCTACATATTAAAACTTTACCCTATGAACTACAACTGAAATAATATTTTTTCATTTCACTACATTCACCCAAATAATTTAAATCGTTCTATATCCTTTTTTTTCTTCTTCAAGTTCTTTTTCAAACCCTATAGCTAAATAATCTATTCTTATTATAATTAGTCTTTTTAACATATTTCATTATATCCGTAGACTTAATTAAGTCTAAGTAAGCCAATTTAGAATTTACCTTGTAATATCTATCTACTAGTTGAGTATATAAGTCCTTAACCTGAATAAGATGTAACAATAATTCATGAACATCAGAAGAAATAAGCGAAGATATTCATACTTTAAACGAAATAGAACCATTTTTAGTATTTGAAATACTTAATGCATAATCAATATTTGATTTAACATAACCTCTAAGACGAGGTGTAGAAATACTCTTAAGTTTCAACATCTCCCTTGTTTTAAAATAAGGACCTAAAAAATTACCGAAAAATCTATTTTTATATAAGCTTCTTAGATTATTTCTTCTAATACCTAGTCTCCCTGCAATTCTAAATTTAATACCAGAAATATCCGAATTTCTAGTTAATCTTCTAATATAATGTTTAAGAGGTCTTAATCAATAATAAACAAATTGAACTTTATTAATCTTATAAGAATTAATTTTTTTTCTTTTTCAACGTTTTATAACATTCTTATTTTTATTGAAAGCATCAAGATATCGATCTAAAGGTGATCAAATCAAGGACAGATTCTGTTTTGTAAGTATATAAGTATTAAGAGTAAAACTCTGCTTCAATTTCTTTTTTTTTTTTTCAATAAAAAATTCTAAACTATTATAATTAAGATGAGCAGCGTCCTTACCATCTTTCATAATAAAAATTAATTTCTGAGGTCAGTTAGAAATATTTTCTAAATACTCATCATAAGCTCTTTTTAATTGTAAAGCTCTAATACCAGATATTAATCTAGTAGTGATACTTAAAAAATGATATTGATGTCTTTTAGCTTTACGTCGTCAAATCATTAGTAATAAAACTCTATGAGCTAATATATAACTACTTAAAAGGAATTTTTTAAGAGGTCATAATCTAACTATAGCTCATTTTCCGTAAATAGTATATAGAACATCTTCCAAATAAATAACAAAAGGAACAAAAATCTTTCTATTAGTATCTAATTCTGCATTTTTAAGAATTAGATCAAAAAAAAAGGAAGTCAATTTATGAAATCTAACTCAATATTTTTTTCGAGTTTTTCGTAATTTTTTTATAAATTTAACACCCGTTTTTCAACTATTAATATTCATTCTTTTAAATTTAGTTTCATACAATCTTAATTTATTTAAATAATAGAACTTAGTTTTAAGTCTTATCAAACTTCTATAATTATAATGTAATAAATCTAACAAAATTTTTACAGAAATATATTTATAAATCATAATACTAGTATAGTCAAAATTATTCCTTTTAATACTTCTATCAAAAAAAATTTCATTTAACATAGGGAAAGAACCTAAATTAGAAATAAATATATTATAATATTTAATAAATAAATAAGGAATAATATATCTATAATAAGGTTTAAATAATTTTTCATTATATCCCATTTTTAAATTTAATTCATTATCTCTATCATTTAAATAAAAAGCGGGAAAGGGATTAAGTCTTATTACACCTTTATCATATTCAAAATTAATGCAAGATATTCTAAAAGGGAAAAAAATATTTTTGTTTTCCTTGTAAGAATAAGGGACAACTTCTTGAATACTTGTAATTAATACATCTTTACTTACAGAATTAAATTCTTTCTCAATTATGTTTAAAAAATACATTAAATATCAAACATTTCCAAATTTTCTAAATTTATTAATTTTATTAAACAAAAATTTGAGATCCAAATTTCCATATTCTAAGCCAATTCCTTTTACATAACCAACATATTTAGACAATAAACCAACTATAGTATTATTATTACCATATCACAACCCTTTATTATTAATAGGCTTTTCTTTAATATTGGCTAAATTTTTAGATCTTACAATAGAATATATTTCATGATTAACTTTGTTAATCAACTCTCTATTTGAATTCATTTCTCTATTAACATACTTATTATTTACAATGTATTTTGGTTTATAATCAGAAAATAATATTTTATCCTTTTTGGATTCATATATATTAATATCTCTCTTTTTTTTTTTTATATAAAATGAAGTAAATAAAACATATGACATATCATTATTTTCTTTATAATTATCATATATATTTCTCATAAATTCTACTTTATTAAAATCTATTTTTTCAGATTTAACAATACTTTCTTTTTTTTCTACACTTAATTCATTTATACCAGTATAACTCACTGTATTATTTTCATTAGATTGAGAATCTTTATCACCAAAAGGAAAACCACTATCTTTGTGAATATGTTCTTGAATATTTCCATAATTTAAATAATCATCTTTAAATCGATTCATTTTTTTCAATTTATTAAAATAAAATTTAGGATTTTCGTTCTTTTTTAGAACTAAATTATCTCTTGATAAATCATTCCTTCTTTTATCCTTAAAATAATGTTTTTTATAGGACTTATTATATGAAAATTTACTACTAACCTTATTTTTTTCTAAAATAACATTTTCATTAATAAGCCCTAAAGGAGTTTTATAAACTTTACCTAAATTATCTTTACTTCATAAAGTTAAAGAATTTAAATCAATAGGTTCATGACTTCTTCTTTCTAGATCCACGAAATATTTTTTGTAAATCAAATATTGTGATTTTTGATTTCTAGACAATTTCTTAACTTTTTTTTTTGAATCTAAATTAATTTCGTCAAATGTAGGATGAACTACTTTTTTATCTACATTATACAATTCAGAAGTTTGTCTTATATTTATTTTTAAAGGGATATAAGAAATAAGTCTTTTCTTATTTATTAACTTACTATAACGTTTAGTTTTATTGTAATAAAGCCCTTTTTTAAGAATAACCTTACTATTTTTATCTATATTATTACTATTTAAATCCAAATTCAAATTTTTAATAGAACTTAATTTATTACCTAAAAATACTTTATTTATTGATTCACTATTTTGATTACTAATAAATTTGAATTGCAATAATCATAAGAGTAAATAAAGTCCAAAGGGTTTTCTAACAATGATTGCTCTATAGTAATTCACAATGCGACTATAATAATTAAAAGTCCCTGGGTTTATAATATTTATATAAAAAAAACGTGGTCTGTTAATTGTTTCTTGTACTTTATTATAATAATCCGAATACATACTATACATATATTTATATGTACTCCTCCTTAACAGTAGATTTTTTACCATTCTAAATTTATATCCTTTATTATTAAATAAAAATAAATCAATTACTAAATTATAAGATGTATGCTTGAATAAAGGCTTACTTAATAATATTCTTCTTAATTTTCTAAAATATATCTGAGTCTTAGGCATATATCCACCAAAAATATCAGATTTTTTTAATTCTAATAATTTACTAAAATAGACAGACCTTTTAATTTGTTCTTTCACCCATTCAAATCCTAAAAATACACGCGGAAATAAAATCATTTTTCTTACTGCTAAACTAGTTCTTTTTGCTGTATAACCAATTACAGTGTTAATATCATTAATTAAATTAAGATCCACCATTATTTTAAAACCATCATTTAATTGAATATTTCATACATTTTTTCTTTTCAAATATTTAATATTGAAAAACAATTTAATAAATTTACTAGTAAATTTATCCAAATAATGGTTTACTATTCTATCATTTTTAACAAAATTATATACACTACTAGTTCAACTTTTTACTTGAGAAGGCATAGATTTTTCAATATATCTATCTGTAAAAAAATAATGAGGGTTTATTAATCTATTTGATATTTTTCTCCCTTTAATATCCTTAATATGTCCATTAAATATATTTACTATGTTTATATTCGGGTTTTTTTTTACTTTATTATAATTATTCATTATATTTAGAAAATTATTTTGTTTATCCATTTTTGTTTCAAAAAATGGAATACCCTTATTCTCCTTATTATCTAATCTTTTCAAATTATTATAATAATCAATATACTTTGTACGTAATAACATTTTTTGAGATAACTCTTCACCTCTATCTTGAACTTTTTCATTTCTACCTTTTCCTTTTATATATTTAAAAGACATATAATTTAAATAATTATGTTTTTGTCTAATAACATTCACAATTCCCTCTTTTTTTAAATATACCATTCATTGTATCATATATTATAAAAAATAGACCGATTAATAACTATCCATACTTAATACAGATGTCCTCATAATATCTCTATCCTTACTCAAATAAATAGATAGGTCCGTAAATTAAGATTCTTTGCACAAAAAAAAATCTATATAAGATGAATTAAAACAACATAATCTTAATTAGATGCATTATTATATTCATAACTATATTAATAATTACACACCTTAAACGGTACTTCCTTATTTAACCCCCGTTTTTGATAAATAAAACAATATAAAGTATTTACTTTTATATTATTTAATTAAATGGGACAACCCTAATTATTTATTTAATTAAATAGTCTCGTGGAAAGATTTATAGACTTTAATGTAAAAGACTTTCCCCGCGTTGCAACGCAACGCGGGGAAATATTAAGAAGTTCACCAAAGATAAGAACTATTAACAAATTTTTATTTCCCATCTAAAGAAAGTCATGAGCAATATATTAATAACCTTCAATAAGAATAATAAATAATAGAAAGGATCCCTCCCCCACCTTATTAATAAGTTTCCTTTATTACATTATTTATAACTAAAATGAGAACCAAAACAAAAAAACAGAGCAATAGCCAAGTTACAATGTAACTTGGCAGAATAATATACATTCAATAACTTTTGCCTCTACTTAAGGACTCCTTTCTTAAAAATATAGGGATTTATTTTTACTAGTTTTTCCCCCATCAGGGGGGGGAAATCAAGGACCACCCCCGTAAGGGGTGGGGACTAGAAATTAATAAGCCGCTTCTTGTTTACAAACTACTAATTTAACTCATTAATGTAACAAAACCAACAATTATATAACACAATTACAAATATTTAAACCCATATATTCGGGGAGGTTTTTATAGAATGAAACTTTATTTATTAAATAAACACCTTAAATTCTTAATGAATACCTAATAATAAAAATACTACACACAGCTTATTCAACCTAAAAATTTTTTCTATATCTGTTTTCTACTTGTTATTATAAAATGATCCCTCAAGTCTCGCATCTAAAAAAAGTATATTCTTAAATTTGAGAATAAATCAGTTAAGTTACGTGGACTTTCCAAATATGTAAAAATCGCTATATTACACAGTTAGTATTAAATTTCCTAGCCATTTTTCCTACCTTTTATTAACTAACAAAAAAAAATGAGATACCAACCTATCCCAATATGTCGGGAAGAAAAAATATAACCCTTATTTAATAAATAAATTTAATCTTCTTCGCTATCATCATTTTCTGAAAGATTAGAGAGTCAATTAGGATCTTTCCTTTCCTCAGGAGTAATTGGTTTCATCTCATTAGGATCGTTTGAATTTTGTGTATTTTCTGTATTTTCTTCCTTATTCTCATTTTCATTATTAACATTGTCTCTTCATTCCTCAATCTTTTTAATATCTGTAGGTACTCTTCTCATTTTCCTTACCAATTTAGTAGAAATTTGAATTTCTTTATACACTGTAGTTCGGGGCACATTATTAATAGAATCACTTTCACTTTTCTCACCACTAGCTTCTTCTCCAGAACTTCCTCCAACTCGAATATATTCTTGTGTTTCCCTTACTTCACCTTGTACACCTTCATCATTTCTATTACTAGATCTTGTTGATCTTCCATCATTATCTTCTTCCTTTATTTCATTATCAATCGATTCATCCCCATCTTTATAACATTGAATAGGTTCCAATATTCTATCTTTTACAAATGAAAATATTAAATTAATATTATCCATATCCAATGTAGCTATATTTATACTATGTATACAAACATATATAAACCCAGCTAGTTCAACAGGAATATTAAAATTTACTTCATTAAGATTTAAACAATTAATTACAAATCCTAGTAATTCTAGATGATACACTTTAGATGCATACAATATTACAAAAGATAATGAGCATAAACATCAGAAAGTTTTTGACGAATTTAACCCTTTTTTACTTATATTAAAATATAAACTTAAACAGCCTAAAATTATAGCTAATAACAATTTTATTTTTTTATACTCATCATTATTATGATTCATTAATATTTCATTTATTTCATACTTAATATCTAAGAATAAATATAAAGAAACTAAAACAAGAACCATTAATAATACAAATCTAAAACTTAATACTTCATTTTCTTTACATTTTTTATACAACACATAACATGAGTAAATTATACTTAAATATAGAATTCCATCCCAATTTAAACAGATTAAAATATCGTTAATCTTATTTTTAATCATACAAACTAATTTCATACATATCTTTATATCGGTACTTCCTTACTTAGCCTGAGTCATTAATAAAGTAAAAAAATATTACTATTATATTATTTAATTAAATGGGACAACCCCATAATTGTTCATTTAATTAAATAGTCTCATAGAGAGACTTATGTACTCTAATTTTATATCCCCTAACATCGATTTAAAAATACGTTATTAGTTTTGCCCCTTCACGGCCTCGACCCATTGGGTCGAGGCCGTGAAGGGGCAAATCAAAGACCTTCCCCGCGTTGCGTTGCAACGCGGGAAAGGACTAGGAAGTCCTCCAGGGATAAGAACTAATAATCATTAAATTTTCTTCAGTTATAGGAAGAAAATATAATAATCTGGAAAAAAAAGAAGAATATATAAATTAGATAACCCCCTTTACTTATTAAACTCCTTACAAATATCCTATTATTATTCCACATTATTTTCTATATTACCTAACTCTAGTTAATCAAAGACACATATAAGATAGATAATGAGTCAGGTCAGAGTGACCGGACAATCAAAGACCTTCCCCGCGTTGCAACGCGGGGAGCACTAGTATACGATAAAAAAAAATTTTTACAATGGATAAATAGGATATTATCTGGTTTTTAAAAGACTTGAACTTATATTTCTCGCTTATCAAACGAGCACTTTAACCAATTAAGTTAAAAAACCAACATTCATCATATTAAATAAACTCTCCCTCCTCTAAACTTTTTACATATACATTTATTCTAATAAAATTAAATAGAACAAAATATATTAATTCCGAAATATAAAGGAAATAATAATATTGAATTAAATACCTTTTACATAGATAGCCTTATTTATGTATATAAATTAAAGCTAGTTTTGCCCCTTATCGGCCTCGACCCCATGGGGTCGAGGCCGATAAGGGGGGGGCAAATCAAAGACATTCCCCGCGTTGCGTTGCAACGCGGGGAAGGACTAGTGATATTATATTATAAACAGTGCGGATGAAAGATTTGAACTTTCTCTACCAGGGTATGAGTCTGGTGTGCTATCGTTTACACCAATCCGCAGAATCTTCTTTATTATATCTTATAATATTACTAATCTATATAAATAGTACAACGACAATACGATTAATAAAAAAGGGGACAGTAACCATTATTATAGCCATCCCCTGTAAATATAACCCATAATTCGCCCTGTTTAAATTGGGACGAAAAAATAATTTTTTTAGGGAAAATACATCCATAACATGCTTAAATTTAAGCCAGCTGGGCGGTACCCAAAACTATGAGAATAGTACTAGTTAAACAAAATCTAAACTACTTTTTCCTCCCCATCCAATGGATAAGGGGGGGGCAAATCAAAAACATTCCCCGCGTTGCGTTGCAACGCGGAAAAGAAGTAGAAATTATACATACTATATTATAAAAAGTTGAAAAGGATAAAAGAATAAATCCAAACCTAACACTCAATTATCCTAAATTAAAATTTAATATTAGACGATAATAGAATAGAAAAGTATATAATTTGATAAGAGTATTATGAAGATAAAAAATGAAACTAGCACAAGATAACCTTAAAAAGTCTCAGTATCGTAAAGTTCTTGCCTAGGTTTAGTTAGTAGTAGTCTACTACTTATTTATCAGAAAAGTATAGTAAGGTAGATTTCGAACTTTATATGCGTTCAGTTCTTATTCGAAGCCAACTTAGCTATCCTGCGATGCCTTAGTTTGTATATAAGGTGAAATGAAATTAAAAATGATCATATATACCTAATACAGAAAATTAATAACTTTAACAACAGGAACACCAGAGGTTAGTAGGTCCCAGTCCTTGCGTACGAAGGCACCATCCTTATTTTACTTTAGATCCCCATAGAAGATAGGGACCGTACTGTCTCACGACGTACTTAACCCAACTCGCGTTAATTTTTAACCGGCGAACAGCCGTACCCTTCCTAGCTCCTACACCAGGAGGATAATCTGAGTCGACATCGAGGTGCCAAACATCGCTTTCAATGAGTACTCTCATGCAATATTAGCCTGTTCAGTATTGTTAACGTAAAGGCTCTTTATCCTTTACTTCCTTATCTTATTGTTTCGATAAGGCTCAGACTATGTCATCATCTTTTATTTAATATGTAAATACTTTACCCATACTTAACCTATCTAAATTCCTTTTCAAAAAAAAAAAGGAAAACTATTCACTTATAATATTTACTAATTAGGCAATTTATACCGCATAGATAGTATAAAATATTTGTCTGTTAAATCGACAAATCTTTCATAACTGTCATTATTTATCACAATTATGCTTTTATTTTTATTCAATCTGGTATAAGTATTCAAATTAAATTTGTTCCTTAATTCAATACTCATAATTTCTACTTCTTCTTTACTGAAACTATGGGTATTTAAAACTAAACCTTTATTTTTAGAATTTTTATTATAATCTAATTTACCACCATCATCCATAAACCAATAAGCTAATCCTCTTCCTGTTAAATGATTTTTAATTAAATTATCAGCCACACCTTTATGTTTTTTAATTAAAAACAAATCTTTCAAAGGATTAAAAGCGTTGTGACTAATGGTTTGAAATCCTCAATTAATCACAGTATTTCCATTCATATTCACTCGTGTTTTTTGATGTGGTGGACTTAAAACTCATTCTTCAAACAGAGCATGAACATGCTCTGCATAAACTTTATTTTTATCCCCTCATTCAAGCTTCATTCTATAAGTTCTTCCTTTATTTTGTGTTTGTAAACTAGCATCACCAAGCATTAAACCTATGGATGCTTCTCATTGAACTATTGATAAATTTGTGAGTGTCATTTTATATTCTCTTAAATATTTAGAATTAGGACTTTTTTTTACAGGTTTAGACAGAATTTTATCTGAAGGGATTAAATTATTTTTATTATTTTCCAATCTTTTTTAATTTATACTCATTAGAGTTTATTACCATTTATCTCATATAAATTGAATTAAAATTTTATATATAATTAGACTCATTAAATTATAGAATATATAATTAGTAAATTTACTATAAGTAAATATAAGATGTCGGGCGCTCGTGGAAAGATTATTGCTAACACTGCTCACTTTCTAGTCGTTGAACGTTCCTATTAAAATTATTAAATATATTATTAATAATATGTCATAATAAGCTTCGCTGCAAATAGGCTACCTTATTCTTATTTATAAATTAAGGGAAGCTTTCTTGCAATTCACCCGATTTTTTACAATACTTCACAGTATTGTGGGACTTGTATATCAATCCCTAGCGTAACTTTAATCCGTTAATCAAGGCCATCAAACCTTATATGTGCCTTTGGTCAATATGCCCCACTTACGTGTCTGTATGACTTGTCGGTCTCACAGTTAGGCACGCTATATGCCATTAAACTTTTAATTTTTATTCAAGATAAGATAATAATATTAAAGAAAATAATTCTCTTTAATTTACCTTTTAAGAACCTTTTTTTCTTCGCTTTATAGCTCGAAAAAAAAGGATTATTCAATCAAAAAATTACTTTATTTTAAATATTGAATACAATTAAAAGAATAAATGTATTATTATCTTTTTTATTCAAAGATTTGAAAAATTAAACTTAATTTTTGCCTACCTTTTTCGTTAAAACCCTGTTCCGTCAGGGAGAAGCGTACCTTTCACCTAATTCGGTTCTATACAAAATAAAAACCAATAATACAAAATATTAATAATTCACATATTATATTATTGATACTCTTATTATATTATACATTAATGAAACAGTCCATTATAAATACTCTATAATAATTTTATTTATAATACTTTATAAAATAAAACCCCTTTAAAGAAATAAATTTATTCCGTTATTAGGACTTCCTATATTTACAAAGCAAAAAATTTTAATAAATAAACAAGAGAATTCTGTCCTTTGTTATTAGACTTCCCAGATACTATTTTTGGGAACTGCGCCCCACATAAACTACCTTTTAGTCATACTCTCTTTGAAAACTTATTTTTATATTAAAATAAAAATATCCAAATATTTTCTAATATTATATTAAATTAGCAAAAATAGAGCTATAATAAATACCTATTTATCGATTATAATAGGTCACTCATTAACAATCTTTTTACTATCAATTCTACTATTTAATATATACTTAGCTAACTAATATATGGTAAAAGAAAATCTAGTATATCTCATTTGTCCATTACAAATATACTAATACTTCCTTTTTTTATTTCTTTTTCAGTCCCTTTATATTCTATAACAAGAAGGTACATCTCGCGATATGCTCTATAAAGACTCTTATCTGTTTATTGTCCTTAATTTAACATAACTAAATACGTATTCAATAATAAAAATACAAATAAAAAAAGTTCTTTTTTTTTTACTAAATATATTTAAATTACTACGTTCGACAATTAAAGAACATATATTTAAATCATATATCCTTTATATTTAAAACAATAAAATAAGAGTATATAGATAATAACTAATTGTAGTAAAGCTGCTAGGGTCTTTCCGTCTATCTATGGGTGAAGATCGTATCTTAACGACCATTACAATTTCACTGAGGCTATCGCGGAGACAGCTGTTGTATCATTACGCCATTCATGCAAGACCACATTTAATGGCCAAGGCATTTCGCTACCTTAGGCTAATGTTTTATTATAATAATTTATTATAATAAATCGGACCATCTCATCAACAATTTTACATTCCATAAATATTGCGTTTAGCGTATGGTCTCTGAAGATAATGAATAATATTATAAGAAAGAGATCTTAACGAGAAGTATTTTTATCTTCGATAATTGCTATTATTTCCGATAATGTTCGTTTTCTTGTTTTACCTTTACCCTACGGATTTAAATCATATATTAATTTAATAATATCAATAAATTCCTCTTTCTCAAATTTAGATTTTTCTTTTAGTTTATTTAATATATAGAGAAATTTATCAAACTCTTTAACCTTACACTTACTTGAATAAATGACAATAAATTTATTAAAAAAAGGTATAATATAATCATTTAAATTATTAATACCTTTTAAAGAATATACTCATACATTTAGTAAACCCGATTTTTTATGTATTTGTCCTTTATTATTAAATAAAACTTTAAAAGAATTTATAATGTTTAACCCATTTACATGTTGAGCTACATTAAATTCAGGCTGTAATAAAATACCATGTGGTGCTTTATCATATTTTACGATAGAGATGGTTAAAGAACCTTCAACAAATCCACCTAATCAAAACTTATAATTATTATTGTTCATCTATTTATTCATTTTTTCCTGCTGATAGTCAATTAATAAGAATAATATAAAAGCATATTATATTAGTATAAAAATTTTTTATACTAGTACTAGAAATGCTAGACTATGAAGCACCTTGAATATCTACCTTAATGAGATAGCTATTATCAAGACTTATTATATTTGAATATAATCTTAAGATTAAATAATGTTTCAGCATATAGCTAAATTTTTTAAGGGCCCTAATAAATCTATAAAATAAATATATAAATAAAGTAAAACCCTTATAGATAAGGCCGCCATTGACTAGAGGTTCCTAAGTATACCACATTAAATAATAAAGAGGATAAAATTTTTACCCTCTTTCTATTATACATAGTTAAATTAGTTAACTGTAAGCATTGGGCAGGCCTCACACCTTATACATAGAAATTTTTCTCAGCAAAGTGCTGTGTTTTAAGTAAACAGTTGTACAACACGATTTTATGACACCCTACCTTATTGAGAAAACACTCTGTATAATGTATATATTAATATTAAAAAACCCTTAACTAATAACTAAATATAATGGAAAATAATTTTGTTATAATTAATGTATTTAATATTATACATTATCGTATAAATATATATATAATTCTTTTTTATTTTTCAAAGTGAGCATACTGTATACAAAAATAACAACAGATATGCTTATTCTTTAATATCCTCTAACCATATAATAAAGGGAGTAAAGAATAATTATAAAATAAATAATCGAATTATTCTTAGTTTTTTGTCCTAACTTCATTTACTATATAATACAAAAAAAAAAAGAACAGAAAAAAGCCGTTCATTTAAAGTATAACCAAAAATATAAACGACTTTTTTCTCTTAAATATTAATAATTGCTAATCTCTACCTAGAAATTATATAGGAATAAGATCAGAATTTCCCAACATTTAAACCATAAATAGGTACGTCTAAAAATTCTTAATATTAAAGTATATATTGTATTTTCATTTAAAAAAGTTATTTTTTTGCTTCCGACTCTCTTTTATAAAAACATAAACCTCATTGATAGCGGTTTAACAAGCAATTATATGTATAAAAGAGAACAGATAAATTGTAAATAACCAATTCTCTAAATAAGTTTTTATTACATATTTAAAGTACGATAATTAGCCCAATAAATTGTTGGTTCCCCTTCTTCCAAAGTTACGGGGTAATTTTGCCGAGTTCCTTCGCGATAGTTAACTCATACGCCTTAGTTTTCTAAACTAGCATACCAGTGGCGGTTTAGGGTACGGTTACTTTTATAATATAAGCATAAAAAATCTTCTATTCCTAATAGTTAAAACCTAGTCTAAATCTAAAATATTAAACAGTTTGTGCCTACTTTCCATAATTAGATAAAATATGTTATCTAGATGGAAATTCATAATATTTCTTAATCTCCCAATTGTATAACAACACGAGAGATAAATGCTTAATAAAGATTTAACCCCTCACCAAATGATGAAGGGTTAAACTAATTAATTCTAATCTAACATAAATAAGTCGTTCTAACGAGTCATATATTAATTAAATCAGTCTCGATAATATTTTACCTAAACAAGTAAATGTTATATAATAATAACAAACCGAGAAGAAATACTAAGAATAAAACATATATTTCCTGGTTAATTTTTCACAAAAATTAACTTTATGTTTAAATGATTTTATATTTTCTCTTCAATTATTCCTTTCGCAAAAATCTTAGAAGCCGTTACATTACTCAATATTCGATAAGCGAATATATTGAAACCCTTATGCTTAAGGCGAGGAGGATTTTATTACTTTACATTATGTAAAAAAACATAAATATTTAACCTCCTTTAACGTTACTCATGTTAGCATTCTCTCTTCAGATAAGTCCAAGTAATGGAACACTACTTATCAATCTTCTACTGAATGTTTCGTTACCGTCCAAAAAAATTATATAGAATATAATTAAAATTGAACGCAAGGATACGGTATATTGTTTATAGCTCCACTAAATTTATCAGTGCTGAATCTGCCAATATAGAACCAGCGAATTATTACATACTCTTTAAGTTATGGCAATCTCCAAGCCAACACCCTGATTAAATTAGATCAAACAAACTTCTTTCTTTGCACTAAACAATAATTTTGGAACCTTATACTCTTGCTTTGGGCTGTTTCCCTCTTGACTTACGACCTTTTCACCATAAGTCTGACTTGTCACTTTTCTTATTCACGAATTCCGAGGTAAAAATCCATTGATAAAATCTGTACGATCCCCCAAATTGTTAAGACATTGATTTACTCCTTTCTTAATAAAATAAAAACAGGACATCTTTATATCTTACTATAATCCTTTCTTTTCACTATATGGAATATATAGCTATTATAAAGGAGTTCTCTATAAAGACGCATTTTTTCTTTCAGTATTATTCAGTTTAACATCATCCTAAAAATATATAATGGGATTACTTCACCTTCAAATACTTCCATACTTATATCAACCAACTCTTGCATGAATTTATATACTGTACACTCGTTTAAGCACATATGACATAACTACAAAAATAGCGTTCACGAAAAACCAGCTATCTCCTGACAACAGTTGAATTTCTCTTTGCCCAACCTCATCAAAGAATAATGCAACATTCACTTGTTCGGTCTAACACCTGGATTGGGCAAGATCGTCAGGTTTCGGGTCTTATGTTAATAACTAATATCCATATCTAAGCGATTGGAATAGTTGTTTTATCTTCGAATTTTTTAGTTCTTGCTACTAACATAAACTTGCTAACCCATTATACAAAAGGTACACAGTTTATCTTTAATCTTAAAGACTCCTGCTGCTCATAAAATTACTTTTCAAACGTGTTCCCTCACGGTACTTTATATTTCACTATCGCTTATTATTATCATATTTAGTCTTAGAGGAAGGTTCCCCTTAATGCTAATAATCTTTATAACTTTTTTACTTTTACACTACTATTATTACACATTTATTTTTCAAACAGTTTTTTAACCATTTTACTTTTTTTATATATTTTTAAGACTTATTTTTTTTAACCTATATGGATAATAAAAAAACTATTTTTTTATTAATTAATCATTAAGGATTTTTTCCTTCAGATTTTTTATCTTAATTAGAATGTTCGCCTTATGCTATATTAATTTATACTTTCTACATAAATTTCCTTTCCATTTATTTAAATTATATACTTTTCATAGATTAATGCGTTTTATTACCATCTTAAATATATTTTAGACTTTTCTATTTTCGCTCACCACTACTTCATAGAATCTCGGTTGATTTATTTTTTCTTGAGTTACTAAGATGATTCAGTTCACTCAGTTTTCTTGTGATCTTGTTTTCACACTGGATACACATAAATTATTAGCACTATACTTATTAAACTAAGGAGGACTAACTCCTTAATCATATTAAGTAGACAACTAACATGTATTCACTTCACTTAATTCATAAGAAATAATATTAATTATTTCTTATAAAACTTTATAATATGTAATTATTCATTAACATAATATAATAGAATAGTGCTTATTTATGATTTGGCTTTACCTCCTGATATAATAGCATACGTTTTTAAAATAATTCTCTTCTTAAACCAAAGCTAAGATAATTAAATTCTATTTAATTATCTTAGTTCATAATACGTTCCATATCTTTATATTTACAATACATTTATTCAATGTATATAACAAAATTGTTATATACATTGAATATTATATAGTAAATTGAATTTACTATATAATACACTCGGAAAAGAAGGGAGTCGAACCCTTAAGGATAATATATCCTAATGCGTAGCAGGCATCTTGCCCTACCTATAGCTACTTTTCCATTTTGAATTATTGCTGTATTAATTTAATATTAAAAACTGGATTCATTAAAACACTTCTTTATAGAATACTAATAAATTATATTACAATAAAAAGAATTATCATATTATCTTAATATTGATATCCTTTCCTTATATTATTTCAGGACTAAAAAAGTTATTTATTTACTACTCCTAATCCTTCCTATGATCTTTTTAGTCAATAAAAAGGAATAGGAAGTGAAGGACTTGAACCCTCGCACGCATCGTGTAAAGATGCAGTTCTACCATTAAACTAACCTCCTTTATTCACTCTATAATCAAAGGAAAAATTTAAAATTCTGACCAATAACCTCTGACGAGTTTGACCCGCTCCGAACGGGCATCCTTCTCTGCGACAAAGAGAAACTTTACATTAAGCTACAAACCCAAATAACTACGTATAAACAAACTAGAATTGTATTATTAAACAATAACCTCCTTCTATTTAATATATACGAACAATTGGATTCGAACCAATACCTAGAATTCGGAAAATTCCCTGTCTACCGTTAACTTATGCTCGCTTTTAAACTTAAAAAAAGGAACAATAATTAATACACTATTGATAAGATTATAGTAAAAAATTTTTAATATATTGATATTAATAGTATTAGCATACTATATAAAATATACCCAAAATACAAATATATTATACTTTATCAACTATAAACATACCTATGGTTGGAGGGAGTCGAACCCTCAACGATTTCTCGATAAGGCCTAAACTTACCACGGTTACCAATTTCGTCACAACCATATATACTATCCCGCGTTGCATTCCAACGCGGGGATGGGAATTCTTTATTTAATACATTATTTATTCTTATTTTTTTTTATAAGAACATCTTTAGCTTAATGGTAAAGTATCGGTTTTCGGCACCGCAGGATATGGGTTCAAATCCTATAAGATGTTAAAGTTAGATATACAATAATTAAAAAAAAAAATAAATTAATTAAATACTTATCTATTTCAAGTAATAAATATAACTAATTAGAAATTAAGGAAAACATGGAAAAAATATATAGGAAAGACAGGAGAATTAGGACAACCTAAGTAGACTATCGTATAATTTTATAATGAAATAAATCTAAAATTGTCCAGAAAAGGAATTGAACCTCTATACCGAAAACTTCAAGCTCGTGCTTTACCGTTAAGCTATCTGGACAAAAATTAATAATAATTATAGTATCTATAGATAACTACTATAATTATTATTTTGTTGGAGATTATGGAACTCGAATCCATACACTTGAGTTGCAAACTCAACATTCTAACCAATTATATTAAATCCCCTAAATTTTTAAATATAATATATAATTAAACTTATAAACTCATCATAATTTAATTTTAATTCGGATGGAGCGAGATTCGAACTCGCGGCACAAAATATGCTTAATATTTCAAGTATTACGCCATAAACCAGACTCGGCCATCGCATCCTAGAACAATATATCTCTATATTTCTATACAAATGAAAAGAAAATATATAAAAACCAATAACAAACTGACACAATTAATATAAAAAAAGGACACTGATCAGGAGAGAAAAGGTTTGAACTTTCGATGTAGAGGTTGAAGCTCCATGTTTTCCCAATTAAACTACTCTCCTATAAAATATAATTATATCATACATAATTTTTATCCAATCCTAAATTTAAAACCTTCAACCAAATTTAAGCATAGTCAATTATTAAGAGAATAATAATTCCTATTGTAAGGAAAATAGCATTAATAAATAATGAAACTATATTAAAACTACGAAGCAATTAACAATAAAAAAAAATTTTTTTTGAATAATTACTTACTTTATTACCTAATTAAGTATAAACGCATTGGAATGAGACATCAAATTTATACTGGGACTTATTATTCCTATAAATTTATATTCTAAAAATGGCGAATTACTAAGGTATAACTTGGCAATAGTATTTATTTAATACATCTGAATATAGAACAGTATAATGAATAAAAAGGGTAGAGTTGCAGACTGGTCCTGCATTTGGATTGCAAATCTAGAATATAGGGTTCGAATCCCTCTTTACCTTATTAAAAAAAAAAATTAAGAGCTAATTACATAAAAATACAAAACCAATATAATTATAGAACTAATAGAAATAAATATGTTAAAAAATCTTTTCAATATATTTATTTTTCTTTATCGGATTCTTATGATCCGAAATATAATTTTACGAAAGAAAATTTTTCGAGAAAAATTATAGAAAATTTTAAGTTAAATACAACATATTCTATATTACTAAAACTAGCTTTTCTGGATCTTTCAAATTATAGAATGTGTGGAACTCAACTAGCTTTAAATATTGGTAATTACCATAATGTAGAAGATTATGAGACTTTATATGATGATGTCAATGCTCGGATTGCTGTTACTCAAGAAATGTATTACTTTCTTATAAATGGGCCGATTGCTTTAATGTTAATGTGTACACCTATAAATACATTACCTGCATTAAGATTAAACCCATTTAAAAATACAAATATACCTAAAGGAATAATGACAAAAAAAGAATTAAAAATCAAATTTGATAATCATGTTATTCCTTTATCTATAGATACTAAATATTATGGTATTCCTATGAAAGAAGAAGAAAAACTATTATTTATAGATAAAGTAAATTCTAATCAAAATAATAAAGATATTAATTTAAATAAGGAATATACTTTTTATCTGTATGCTCTAGAAAATAATAAGTATAAAGTCATAGAAGAGAAATTAAATATGAATGTTATAGTATCAAAAAATATAGATACAGACACATATTTAAGATATGTATTTAGTTATAAATCTGGAACATTAGTTACTAAAATAAAAGATCATATAATAGGTAGTGATAATTTTAATCGTCAAATAGGTAATGTTACATTATCTGTAAAAAATAATAAAGTAGCTATTCTTAGTATAATTATTAACTTATCTCCAATAAAAGTTAAAATTAATCCTGTAATTGGATAAATAAATCCTTGTTATTTATAATATTTCTTTTTTTTTATAAAGAATCATATAATATAAAATAATTTAAATTTAATATAAATTGTTTATTTTTGACAATAACTATCTTATATTACACCCACATTTGATAATAACTAGAAAGAAATTTTACTATATTTTGTTCTTAAAAGGGCAGGAAAAAATAATAACCAACTATGTCTTCTAATAATAATAAAACCTATTTATATTAATATATATCAGAATTTAAGGAAAAAAAAATAAGTCAAGCGAGCAGGACTAAAAGGATTTTAACCTTTATCTTGTTATATTGTGTTTCAAGCTTTAACCATTAAGCTATAGCCCATATATATATTAATTTTAAAGAAATTAAAATAAATTAACATAAACCCTCTAAATAATAATATTAAATATAAATAAATAGCTTAAATTATTTAACATATTAATAAATAAGTCTAAAAAAATAACACTAAGAATTTATTTTATTTGCTAAAGTATATCTTCCTAAATAAATAGAAAGTAAATTGGGTAATAAATATTTAGAAAACAAAGCTAATAATACAATTAAAGCAAAAAATACCAATGTTATTTGGTGTGAGAAAAAGAAAGGTACTAATTGTGGCATAACTAATATTGAATTGTATACATAAATCTCATAATAACAACTATAAAGAAAAGAGGAATTAAATTAAAAAGATAATATTCATTAAAAAGTTATCTTAATATTATAGTAATAATTAATCTTAACTCATATCTATCAGCATAAAAATGATAAATATATAGAAAGTACAAAGATTGAAATTTTCAATCCTTTATTAATAATAATAGAATATTATTAAAATTATTAGAAAAGAGAATAAATCCTATTCCTATAAGTATGTCTTATAATACTATAATAATAAAAATATAAAGAACATTATTTTTTTTATAATGAAAACATGTATCTTCTTAAGGATACCCATAAATAAACTCGTTTGGACCCATAGCTCAATAGCAAGAAGTAGTCTTATTATAAAACTATAATAAGAAATTAGATAAACTTATGCTTTTTTATGCTTATTTGAGAAGTATAAATAACTAAAGGAAAACTTAAAAGTAGATTAGATAAAGCATAGTCTATTTCATTAGTAATAAAACTAGGATATATACCTAAAATAAGAGTTAAAACCAATAAAGGTAATAATATATAAAATTCTTTTCTAAATACATCAGGAATAGTGTGAATATAAGGAGAAAGAGAACCCCCAGTAACTCTATTAAACATAAAAATACTGTAAACAGCACTAAGTATAACAGAAGTAGCAGCTATACTAGCAATAAATATGTTTTGCTGATAGGCACCCAACAAAGATAATAATTCACCAATAAAATTACCAGTAAGAGGGACACCCATATTACCGAATACGAATAATAAAAATAAGAAAGCAAAAAAAGGTAAAATATTAGTTAAACCTCTATAATAATTAATAATTCTAGAACCGCATCTATCATAAAGAATAGCCCCTACCAGAATAAATAAACCAGGAGAAACAAAACCATGAGCTAATCCAAATATAATACTACCTACTAAACCATAAAGAGTGTCAGAAAAAGTACCTAATAAAGAAGAAGCCATATGAGCAATACTAGAATATGCTACTAAAACTTTCAAATCAAATTGTCGTATAGTAGTAAAACTAGAGTAAACAACACTAAGAGCACATAAACCAAAAAAGAAAGGAATTAAACTTAATGTAGCCATACTAAAAATAGCAATTAATATTCTTAAAAACCCATAAAGAGCTAATTTTAAAACAATAGAAGCTAATACAATACTCCCTGACACATTAGCATCAGAGTGAGCTAATGGTAATCAAATATGAACAGGAACAAGTGGTGTCTTAACAGAAAAAGAAACAAATAGAACTATTCAAATAATTTCTTGTAATAATTCATATACATTATTATTACCATAACCATGAAAGTAAGTACTAGCTGTATCTCCTCCTAATTTAACAAAAGAAACTAACATAAATAAAGAGCCAAATAATGTATACAAAAAGAGATAATAACCGGCCCTGAATTTTTGTGAAGCTCCGTATAAACCAATTAAAACAAACAAAGGAGGCAGAATGCTTTCAAAAAAAATATAAAACATAATTAAATCAATAACTAAAAAAACAATGATTAAGAATAGTTCTAATAATATAATTATTATTATATAATATGCATCCAATGAATCAATTGTCGATCAATTACTTAAATATACTAAAGGCATAATAAAACCGACTAATAACACAAAAGGTAGAGATATTCCATCTAGTCCTAAAGTAATATTCAAATTATATTTCTGATCTTTAGTTTCTGGACCAGTTAATAACTGATAATTTATTGTATTTGCTCTGTATTTAAATCAAAAAAGGATTATAAGAGCAAAAAGTATTAAAGATAAAATTAATCCTGTTCTCTTTAATATTTGTACTTTATTTTCACGTCTAATAATTGATTCTTTTTTTCGTTTTCAATCACTATTTTCTTCTCAAAAAGTATTAGAAATTAAGCAAGTAGTTAAACTAGAAGTTATGTTTATAACATCTAAATAATATTGTCGTAAAACATACGGTATCTTACTTCTTTTTTCTTCTAATAATGTAATATGCTTAAAACTATTTGTCTCAACTAATCTAAACTTATTTCTATAAGTACTAGATACGTATAACAAAAATACAATAAATAAGATAGGTATTATTATTAAAGAAGTTAAATTAATCATAAATTCAATTATTTTTTTTTATGTACCTATTTCCCTTTTAATAAACAAACACTCAATTAGTCCTAATACTAGTCCTAGTCCTAGTCCTTTCCCGCGTTAGCAACGCGGGAAGGTCTTTGATTTGCCCCCCGAAGGGGGGCAAAACTAATATTGGGCATAATCAATAATTCATTTTGTTCTCTTAAACAAAACGGCTGTTATTATAGGTTGGAATCTCTGAAAATTTATAATATCCTGAGATCAACGTGTAATAATATACAACGTGGGTAGGGTAAGCAACGCTAACAGTAAACTACTTTTTTCCATATATTTAATATATACATACGTATATATCCAATCTAATTTTTCTATTTTCATTTAAAAATACATCCTACATTAGATAGAAAGAATCTATTCATAAATAACCTTTTCCACCTTCCATGAAAAAAAAAAGGTTAGAATAAAACAAGATAAATTAAGCACAGAATCGGAAAAAAGATCTAATTTAGAATTCGTTCTTATAATAATTTATTTATTTATATTCTGAAAATATAATAATTTTTCATTCCTATAGGGTAAGCTCAGGAAATTTTAAAAATTAATTTCCTATCTTTACTACCTACTAACAAAATAAATGAATATCTTTCGACCTTTAAGACCGTGATTTTCAAATAAAGGAATGAAAAATTTTATCATTTTATTAACAGATTATTAATAAAATGGCTGGTTTATCCTTAATTAATAAAAAAAAAGACTTTATTCAATATTAAAAGGTACATTAGTTATATTAGGAGATAAAGTATTTCCTCATAATAATAATAAGAAAAGTAAACCAGAAAACATAACAAAACCATACCGAGCAATAGAACCAGAATCGAAAAAAGCAAAATAATTACTCATTTTATAAATACCAGCGACAGCCCCTCTAGGTCCTATTAATTCTAAAGCACCACGATCAATGATAGTGTTAGTTACATACCCCAAATATAAGACACCTTTAACAATACATCTATTATAAATTAATTCAAATCAATATCTTTGATTAAAAAATCTATATAGATAAATACCTGCAAAAGAAGTATTAACTTTTAATAATAACGTAGGTTTTTTTTCAAATAAATAAAGTGCTAATATAGCAAAAAAGACACTTAATAATAAAGGTAACAATTTATTAAAAGTAGGAACACCAAATTCCGTATCAGTTAAGATTACATGATTAGGATGATTAAATATACTATTACCTAATCCTTGAGTACCTAATCCAACAAAAAAATCTTTCGAAAGATTACCTAGATACACACTCAATATACCCAGTATAATTAAAGGAATACTCATAACTCAAGGGGATTCATGTGCTTTTTCATAATTTCCTTTTGGTGCATTAGCAAATGTTAAAAAAGTGAAATAAATTAATTTAACTGAATATAACATAGTAAAACAAGCCGCTATTACAGCTAATAAATATACTAAGTACCCTATAGATGAGTATGAACCATAAGCTAATTCAATAATTAAATCTTTAGAATAGTAACCACTTAATCAAGGTAAAGCTGCTAAACTTAAAGAAGCTATTAAAATTACTGTATATGTTAAAGGCAATATCTTTACTAAACCCCCAAATCGTCTAAAATCTTGTTGATCACCCATCGCATGTAATACAGAACCAGCTGATAAAAATAACCCAGCTTTATACATGGCATGTAATACTAAATGCATCAAGGCAACATTATACTGACTGAGCCCCACAGCTATAACCATCATCCCTAATTGACTCATAGTGGAATAAGCTATAACTTTTTTTATGTCATTTTGAAATAACCCTACTGAAGCGGCAAAAAAAGCAGTAACCGCACCAGTTATCATTATTACAGTTAAAGCGAATTCTGACTGTTCTATTAAAGGAGAACATCTTATTAATAAATAAACACCCGCAGTTACCATAGTAGCCGCGTGTATCAATGCACTCACAGGTGTTGGCTAAATTAATTTAATAACTTTATTAAGTTAATTAATAAAGTTATTAAATCAAGGACTATATCACATATAATTATTCACCAAAAATTCATAAATAATATTATATTCTCACGTTTAGTCTCTGAGGTTCGGTTTATATAATAATTAAACCAAACTTACTGATTGTTTTATTTTTCTCAATTAATACAGTTTAATAATAAAATAAACTTAGTATAAAATTCAATAAAAGTTTCCAGTATATAGTGAGATTTAAGGAAGGACCCACCCACCCGATTTATCTCATAATTTAAAATTTAAACTTATAATAATTTAACAACTATCACTCACCCTATAAATTAAATATATTTAAATTAGATACTTTTATTTTACATTTAATTTATATAACATTTCAGGTATCATAAATGGAATAATAATGTCTCTTAGTTTTTGTATATCAGACTAACTAAATCTAATTCTTCAACATTTGTTACCATTATTACTAGTACGTTTATTTACCTTAACCATAATGTTAAAATTATCAATAATAGCATTTGCTAATAAATGGACTTCTTATAAAGAAAAACTATCAGTACAAATAATAACTAAGATCCCATTCCAAAACCCGTCACCCATTATTAGATGAGCTAATCTTCGCGGTTTTAGTAGCTCTTTTATATTCGAAGGTACAATTTTAATAAATTTCCCATTGACTTCTCTATATCATTCTCTATGAAGTTTAGAAAACAAAGGTAAACTCCTGGAAGAAAATCAGTATTGAGTAGCCAATTTACCCGACTTGCCGGAAGGTCAGGGAGTCGGTTCCGAAATTGTACAAATTTCTCTATAAGCTACAAACTTTAAATAACGTAAATAAGGTAAATTTGCCGTTGAAAATGTAAATTCCATTCTCGCATTACCTATATTAACCCTTTCATTCAATTTATTAGTCCTTTTCCCAAGGAAACGAATATGTCCGTCCCCTAATAAATCACCTATTATAGCATCATATAAGATATATGATTTGTTAAATGTGCTAAATTTTAAAATACTTATACAGTATTTCTTTAAATTTATAAATTGGAATAATTTTAATTTTAAATTATCGATAATCATAAGTAATACTTTTCCTTCCATTGCGAAAGGCAATCAAATATGTAAACCTATTTGAGCTGACTTAGCTGCTGCACCCAGTAACAATAAAATCACAATAAAAGTAATTATGTTCGTATTAACAAAGGGAGCTACTGAAAAAATCGTAGCATAATCCAGAGTACCAAAAGTAAAAAAAAGGGCGAAGAATCCAATAGTTAGAAAAAAATCTCCTACTCTATTTGTAAACATTGCATTCATGGCACTTTTAACTGCTGCTACTCTAGTATATCAGAAATGTACTAATAAATATGAACATATTCCCACACCTTCTCAACCCAGAAACATAACTAAAAAATTATTACCCGTTACTAAAACCAACATTAAACCAGTAAATAATGAAATATATGAGAAAAACCTTTGTTGGTGAGGATCTTCTCCCATATATCCCACTGAATATATATGTACTAATAACGATACTATTAATACAGGTATTAACATACTAACTGTTAATTCATCAAAATAAAAAGACCAAGATATATTTAAATGTTCTAAACTGATTCATGAAAATAACTCTATTCTTACAGAGGAATTACACAATATCACTTCATAAAAAGCAACTAAAGATAAGAAAGTAGTCATTAATAAACAAGTTATATTTATTATATGCACTCCTTTAACCCCTAATGCTCTTCCAAATAAACCACTAAAAATTGCTCCTAAAAAAGGCAAAAAAATTATACTAATATACATACTATTTTATTTTTATTTTTATTTTTACACATTAATCCCCACTAAATTTTTTTTAATTTGATAACTCTTATTATATTCTTTATCAAATTGATTAGAATGAATACATACATAATCATTCCTTATTATTAACCAATAATAATACAACATAAAATAGATAGCTCTAGCTTATTTATTAATAAAAAGAAAAGGTAAAACTTTTTACATATTTTAGAATAATAATGAATACTAATAAATAAATTTTATTTATTTATATTGACATATTTTCACAAACAAAATAAACTTCGCTTTCGCATACAATTTTTTTTTTATTTAATTTATTATTATATTAAATCTTTCTTATTTTAAAATAAGCTATCATAATTGCTAACCCTATTGCAGATTCTGCTCCTGCTACTGCAACTATATATAATCCAAACACTTCTCCTAAAACATCATTAAATTGTCAAGAAAAAAACAATGTCATAACTGAGACAGCTAATAATATAATTTCAATCGATATAATCATTAATATAAGGTTATTTCTATTAAACACAAAACCTATTGTACCTAAACCAAACAATATTAATGCTAAATCCATAAAATAATAATAAAAATTTGCTATCTCTGAAGACTTAAATATAAAGTGAAAAGTAATTTAGCAAAAAAAATTTTTATTATTATAATTTATATTTAATTTCTTATATACCTCTCTTAAAAGAGATACCTTTATAATAAAACTCCATTAAAATAAATATATTTTAATTATACTCGGCTCCGTATAATGTCTGAGAAATTAAAAATAATATAAATTTAAATTATCTTTTTTGTTTCCCCTACTTATAAAAAGGAGGGGGTGAGGAAAAAAAATTAAAAATATTAATCCTCCTTACTAAATATTCACCCTTCCCATAATAAGTATTAATCCAAAGATTAAAAAGTAAATAAACATAACATACCTTTATTATATAAACTCTAACTTTTTAATATTAAATTAAATAAACTAAGAGAAATTAATTTAATCTACACCCATGTCCATTCGCTGATTTTGACGCGGATTGTTAACACCATATAATTTTTTACTTAATAAGGCTATGGCATTTCTTTCCTCATCGTATACTTCAAGCGATAAATTTAGCCCCCTCCTATTAAATAAAAGAACTTTCGAATCATCCGGAAACCTATTATTTACAGGCTTCGTAGAAGGAGGTACATCAGCATGAAAACATTTAGTTAAACCACTATGCGCCCTTCTTACCATAATTTGACTTCCTATCTTACTAATCAAAGTACTATGGATATCATCCACTTGACGAGTAAATAGTCTTAACTCCTCCTTACTGAAACATATTGTAGCATGCCTGATTAATTCACTACGCAGTTCCTCCGCGTTACTAAATAATGTAGTTGTTTTCTCAAAAGTAGTATCTTCATCCTTATAACAATCAGGATAACCATTCACTATAGTATATTCATTCGGATCCTCTTTATAGGTATAAAAAGAGACTTCAGCTAAGTTCTTATTTAAATTATTAAAAGCCTCACATAATCCTTCATGTTTCCCAGTATAAGAATACAACTTGAAATTACCGTAAAAATCATCATACTTAGGATAACTAAATTTATAAAAAGTAGCAATTCTCACAGGCGGATATGTCATAGGAAAAGTAGTTAGCGGTAAAGTATCATCTATATACTCAATCTTATCTTTATATAATGTTAAACAAGAGAGAATATCCTCCGTATTAAACCTATGTAACAATCTTATATGAAAATCTCAAGAAGTAGATTTATCAAATCATTCCTTCTCAAAAAATGGAGTAAGCTTTCTAACATAATCTGTATTATCCGTACCATTTTTATAACATCAATACTGACGATCATGAGGAAGGAAAAACAACGCTTGATTATTTTTAGAAAATCTATTCTGATCCACAAAATCAGGAGAAGAAGTAAATGTAGGAAGAGCAAAATTAGGATCCTCGACCCATATTGCATCATCCTTAATAGCAGTAAGAGCAGCAGGATTTGTCTGTGTATAAAATGATTTCAATACATCTCTCTGAGTAAAATAATCTCCACTTTTATCAATTCAAAATAAAGGAAAATGCAGAATCGATTTAACAACATTTTTACCTATAGCAGGAGTAGTACCATTTCTAACAATAAAGAAAAATGGATTATAAATACGTCCACCCAATCTAGGAGAAGTACCTAAAAAAGAGATTATCTTTTTTACAGCAGGTTTAGCATCAACAGAATAAATCCAATTCTTAAATCCTGCAATACCCCCATTATACTTCCCCCTTAAATAAGCAATACAATCAACAACACAAGAACGCATGAATTCTCGAATTCTAACAAATTTACCACAGCCTAATTCTCACAACTCAATTAATCTT